>MDTG01180394.1_pt1 | contig 11554 bp, 10 predicted proteins | sample 811421 | NCBI WGS metagenome assembly MDTG01 (sample SAMN05326645, study PRJNA326480) | marine metagenome | isolation source: seawater | place: Pacific Ocean: South East | collected 2011
ATCTTTTACATTATCAAAAATAGTAGGTTCATAAAAATATCCTTTATTGAACCCAGCAGGTTTTCTTCCCCCGCATAAAACTTTTGCTCCCTCTTTTTTTGTTAATTCAACCAACTTTTCAATTTCATCTAATCTTTTTTTTGTTGTTAAAGGACCTAATATAGTATCCTTTTCCATTCCGTTGCCAATTTTTAGTTTTTTTGCTTTTTCCACCATCAGTTTCGTAAAATCATTTTTTTTACTCTCATGAATATAAAATCTGCCAGGTGAAATACATACTTGGCCATTATTTCTAAATTTTGCTGTGATTGCCATATCGGTTACTTTATTAATATCAACGTCATCAAAAACTATGAAGGGAGAGTGTCCACTTAATTCCATAGTAACTCTTTGAACTTTTTCTGCTGCTTTTTTAAGTATTAATTTTCCAACTCTAGTAGAACCTGTTATCGAAACTTTTTTAATTATATCTGATGATAAAAGTCCATCAGAAATAAATGCGGGGTCACCAGATAAAAGATTTACTACACCATTTGGTACACCTGCCTCTTTACATATATTTACTAATTCCATTACTGCCCCTGGTGTAATTACATCTGGCTTTACTATTACTGAACAACCAGCAGCTAAAGCTGTTGAAATTTTTCTTGAAGCTAAAATAATTGGAAAGTTCCATGGAACCAATGCTGCTACCACTCCAACTGGCTGGTAATAAACATGAATCCTTGTATTTGGAAATCTACTTTGTAAAGTCTCGCCATAAATTCTTTTTGTTTCCTCTGAATTCCATTCAAAAATATCTGCTGCACCACCAACCTCACCTGCACCTTCCGATAATGGTTTACCAACCTCAAGAGTAAGCCATTTTGCGAGTACATCAGTTTTTTTTCTTATTATTTCGGAAATTTTTCTAATAATTTTTCCTCTCTCCCAGGGGGGAGTATTTTTCCAAACTTCTAAACCTTTCTCAGCTGATTTAAGAGCAAGATCTATATCTTTTTTTCCAGCTTTTGAAACTTTTCCTATGACTTCTTCAGTAGCTGGATTGTGTACTTCATATGTCTCGCCAGTTGAAGATTTTTGCCATTTACCATCTATGAATTGACCAAATTTTTCGTACATATTTATTCGTTGAAAACTAGAGTATATTTATTTAGGTTATAAAGAATTTATGAAAAACATTCAACTTACTTGTGCTCATGCAATCGTCAAATTTTTAATTAAACAAAAGATAATGATTAATGGAAAAAAAGAGCCTCTTTTTCCAGGCGTATTTGGAATATTTGGACATGGTAATGTTGCATGTCTGGGGCAAGCATTAGAGGAAAATCAGAAAGATCTTCCTACATGGAGAGGTCATCATGAGCAAAATATGGCGCTAACTGGAATAGCTTATTCTCGAGCAAAACGAAGAAGGCAAATATTTGTTGCCACAAGTTCTGTTGGTCCAGGATCAACAAATATGTTAACGGCAGCAGCAGTAGCTATGAGCAATAGACTTCCAATTTTATTTTTACCTGGAGATACTTTTGCAAATAGAATGCCTGACCCAGTTCTTCAACAAGTAGAAAATTTTGATAATCCAGGAATTACTCAAAATGATGCTTATAAACCAGTTGTAAGATACTTTGACAGAATTACTAGACCCGAACAAATTATTTCCTCATTTCCGCAAGCTGTACAAATGATGTTAGATCCAGCTGACTGTGGGCCAGCATGCATTTCTTTATGTCAAGATGTTCAAGGTGAGGTATTTGATTATCCTGAAGAATTTTTTCAAGAAAGAGTGCATCATATTAGGAGACAAAAGCCTGATGATTTTCAAATAAAAAGAGCAGCAGAAACTATTAAAAATTCAAAAAATCCAATTATAATATCAGGCGGAGGAGTTTTTTATTCAGATGCAATGGACGAATTATCTAATTTTGCAAAAAGACATAATATTCCCGTAACACAGACAGTTATGGGTTATTCAACAATGAAAAGAGATCATTCACACTTTGTTGGTCCTATTGGAGGATTAGGTGGTAAAGCTGCAAATAATCTTGCAAAACAAACAGATTTAGCATTAGCAATAGGAACTAAATTAGCAGATTTTACAACTGGATCTTGGGCTAACTTCGAAAATCCAAATTTTAAATTAGTTTCAATTAATACTGCGAGATTTGATGCAAATAAACATATGAGTACTGCAGTTGTTGGTGATGCAAAAGTTTCCTTATTAGAATTATCTCAAGCATTAAAAGACTGGAAAGCCGATGCCAAATGGCACAAAAAATCTCAGGATGAAGTAAAAAGTTGGAACGAGTACGTTGATAAAGAAAGTGGACCAACTAATCAAAAACTACCTAGCTACGCTCATGCTGTTGGTGCGATTTACAGGAACTCAGACTCAAAAGATATTGTTGTTACAGCGGCAGGTGGTTTGGTAGGAGAAGTTATGCAAGTTTGGCGTCCAAGGGAATTAAACACTCATGAAACGGAGTGGGGGTTCAGTTGTATGAGTTATGAAATTTCAGGTGCATTAGGAATTAAAATGGCTAATCCAGATAGAGATGTTGTGGCATTTATTGGTGATGGTTCTTACCTTCTTTACAACTCTGATATTTACAGTTCAGTTATTACAAATAATAAATTAATAATAATAGTTTGTGATAATGGTGGTCATGCTGTGATTAATAGATTGCAATTATATAAGGGTGGTAAAGAATTTAATTGTCTTTTAAAAAGCTCAAAAACACCAGGTTTAATACCTGTCAATTTTGCAGAGCACGCAAAAAGTATGGGTGCTAATAGCGAACATGTTCAATCTATTTCAGAACTAGAAGATGCTTTTAAAAGAGCTAAAAAGTCAAAAAAAACATATGTTATTTCAATTCATACGGATGGTTATCAATGGCTAGAAGGATCTGCTTATTGGGAAAGCCCTACTCTTTCGCTTCCTTTAACAGAAGGAAATAAGAAATCTTTAAAAGAACACCTGGAAGGAAAGAAAAAACAAAGAAAAGGTGTTTAAGTTATGAGAAAAATTTTTAATGTTGGCCTTATAGGTTGTGGAAATATAGCTGAAACTTATTTTAGAGCACATAAATATTTTAACAATTTCAGAATAATTAAATGTGCAGATAAAAATTTAAATGTTTCAAATATTTGTGCTAAAAAATATAAAATTCAATCTAGATCAGTAGCTGAGATATTAAAAGATAAAGATATAGAAGTTATACTAAATTTAACAATTCCAAAAGCTCACTTTATAATAGCAAAAAAAGCTTTAATGAACGGAAAACATGTTTACTCAGAAAAACCGTTAGCTGTTGATTTTAATGACGGAAAAAAACTTATAAAGCTTGCAAAAAGAAAAGGTCTATATATTGGTAACGCCCCTGATACTTTTTTGGGAGGCGGGAATCAAAAGGCGAGAGAATTATTGGATAAAAGTATTATTGGAAAAGTCAAATTTGGAAATGCAATTTTTGCTTACCCAGGTATTCAATCATATCATCCTAATCCTGAACCTTGGTTTGCAAAAAAAGAGGGTGGTCCGGTTATTGACATGGGTCCGTATTATCTTACAGCATTAGTAAATCTTTTAGGACCAGCATCGAATGTATTAAGTCAATCTTTGATGGGCAAAAAACAAAGGATAATAGGAGTTGGTCCCAAAAGAGGTAATAGATTTAAAGTTGAGTGCCCAACAACATATTTTTCAACAATAAAATTTAAAAACGGCACTATAATTAGACTAACATTATCTTTTGATGTTATATCACATCTAAGAAATCACATTGAACTTTATGGTGAAGAGGGATCTATGGTTGTACCAGATCCAAATATGTTTGGTGGCTCGGTTTTGATAAGTAAAAAATTAAATAGCTCGTGGAAAAATTACAAAACAAATAAAGCACTTTTAGGAAAAATTAATATAAAAACGCAAAGCTCAAGAACAAATGAATCTCCAACTAATGCAAATTATCGTGGTGCAGGTTTATCTGAAATGCTTCAATCAATTAAAAATAAAAAAAAACATAGATGTAATGGAAATCTATCTCTTCACGTTTTAAATATTATTGATGCTATTCAAAAATCAGCTCAATCAGGTAAAAGAAAAAATATTACATTTAGCTGTCAAAAACCACTGTTCTTTAATAAAAAGGAGATTAAATCAATTCTTAGATAGAATTTTGTCTACTTAAAAATGCAGCGCCTCTTACGCCACTGGCATCACCATATTTAGGTTTTAAAAAAACAGTATTTAATACAACATCTTTGAGATATTTTTCTGTTATATTTTTTATCTCATTTAAATTATTTATTTCATTAGATACACCACCACCAAAAACTATTGCGTCCGGATCTAAAATATTTATGAGTGATGCTAGGCTTCTAGCGAGTTTATCTTTAAAAATACTTATATATTTATTTGAATTACTGTCACCTTCTCTACCAAGCTTAAAAATATCTTTAGCAGAAATCTTATTTAAAAATATACTTTCAATTCCTTTTCCTGAAATAAATTGCTCTGTTGTGAAATTGTACGAATTTTCTAATTTGAGGTTTTCTTCGCTAAGAATTCCATAACCAGGCAAAAAATTATGACCCCATTCACCTGCTAATTTATTTGCACCACTTAAAATTTTCTTATCTATAACTAAACCACCACCACAACCAGACCCAAGAATTATCCCAAAAACAACTTTGTAATGTTTTGCTGCACCATCAATAGATTCTGATAAAGTAAAACAATTTGCATCATTTTCACAATAAACTATTCTATTAAGCATTTTGCTTAAATCATGATTTAGTTTTTTATTATTCAACCATGGGGAATTATTTGAGTTAAAAATGACTCCTCTCGTATTAATTGATCCGGGATGACAAACACCAACATTAATTTTTCTTTTAAATTTAGCTTCAATTTTTTTTACTATTGATGTAATAATTTGTAGTGTCTGATCATAATTTTTTGGTGAGGGTATTCTCTCCCTTAAATTTTCTATACCATCATCAGATAAAACAACACTTTCAATTTTAGTTGCACCTAAATCAATTCCTATTTGCATTATTTTTTTGACAACCTGTCCATTTCTTTAAGTTCTACTTCTAGCTTATTTAGTTCTTCACCTCCAGCCATCATACTTAAAAGTTTTTCTCTAGAAATATCTTTTTTGGCATAAGTTCCCAAACTTTTTCCTCTGTTTAAAACAGTAAAACTGTTTCCAACTGGGTAAGCGTGATGTACGTTGTGAGTAATTAATATGACGGCTAATCCTTGAGACGCAGCCTTAACGATATATTTTAAAACTACTGATGCTTGATGAACTCCTAAAGCAGATGTTGGTTCATCTAAAACTAAAACTTTAGCACCAAAATAAATAGCTCTACTTATTGCTAAGCACTGTCTTTCTCCACCTGACATTGTCCCGACTGCTTGAGAAGGATCCCTGATGTCAATACCTATCTGGCCCATTCTTTCAGCTGCGATTCTATTTGCTTTATTAATGTCAAAAACCTTAAAAAACGGCAGACCTTTCATAGGCTCTCTTCCCATAAAAAAATTTCTTGTAACACTCATTAAAGATACTAAAGCTAAATCTTGGTAGACAGTTGCAATACCCATATCCAAAGCATCTTTTGGGCTATCAAATATAGTTTTTTTACCTTCTACAATTATTTCACCCTCTTCTGGTTTATGAACACCAGCTAAAGTTTTAATAAGAGTAGATTTTCCTGCTCCATTGTCACCTAATAGGCACATAATCTCACCTTTTTTTAGTCTCATGGTGACATCTTTTAAAGCAATGACTTTTCCAAAGAATTTACTTATATTATTAAATTCTACCAAATAATCAGACATTATTTACTCTGTGTAACCTTTCTTCTTATATAATTGTTGAAAACAACTGCGATTAACATCATTGCACCTAAAAAAACTTTAAACCAGTCAGTATCAACATCGGTATAAAATATACCCATCGAAACAGTGCCAAAAATCAAAGCACCAAAAGCGGCACCGATCGCTGAACCATAACCGCCGGTTAATAAACATCCACCAACAACTGCTGCGGCAATAGCCTCTAATTCTTTTAAAGTTCCTCTCATGGTATCTGCTGATCCTGCGTCTAAAACTTGAATTGTAGCAAAGATTGTTGCGGCTACCGCTGTTCCTATAAATAAACTTATTTTTACTCTTCCGACAGGTACGCCAACGTTATTTGCACCATTTTTATCTCCACCTGATGCAAAAATCCAATTGCCATACCTTGTTTTCATTAAAATCCATGTTGAAATTATTGCTAAAAAAATAAACCATATTACTGAAGGAGGAATTCCAGTGGCTAATGGTGTACCATCTGTTCTCAACGCTATTAGATCCATTGAACCAAGCCAAGTAAAAACTCCTTTAAATGTGTCTGTTGCAAAAATCCATGCTAATGGATCGTCTTCAATTAAAACTCTTAAACCGGGAACTTGAGTTCTACCAGTAATTAACCGTGTTAAGGCTAAAGTTGCACCTCTTAAAATAAAAAGCATTGCAAGTGTCACAATAAATGAAGGTAAACCTGTTCTAACAACTAAAATTCCATTGAAATATCCTACGAGCACAGCAATTGAAAAAGCGAATATAATGCTCATCCATAAAGGCCAACCCCAATAAATAGCTGGTATTGCAATACAAATACCAGCAAATCCAATCATAGAGCCAATAGATAAATCAAACTCACCACCAATCATCAACATTGCGGCGGCTATGGCAATTATTCCCAAGTTTGCAGAAACATCTAAAAAATTAAGAATTCCATAAGCACTAAACATTCCTGTGTCACCAGCAACTACTCCAAAGAAAATAAATACGAGTATGGCTCCACCAAGTGCACCCAATTCAGGTCTATTGAGTAATAATCTTAATTTTGAAACTTTTTTAAGTCTTTCATCTTTGTAAAAATCAGTTTTGTTTTTAATACTTTGTGATTTTGTAGACATAATTTAAAAATTAAAAAAAAAGGCCCAGTGAAATGTCACTAGGCCTTTTAAGTATATTTTTTATCTATAACCTTGAGCTGCCCATTTTATTACATTCTTAGCATTGCTAGGTGTAACAAAACCCGGACCTGTCATAACTACACCAGCTGGCATAGTTCCATATCTCATATATTGAGCAAAAATTGCTATAGGTAAATATCCTTGTAAATACTGTTGTTGGTCAATTAAAAACTCAACTTTTCCAGCAGCTGCAGCTTTAAGCATACCTGGTGACATATCGAATGTTCCAAGTTTTACGCTTCCAACTTTACCAGCAGATTCTAATGCTTTTAAAGCAGCTTCACCAGCTAGACCAGCTCCTAAAGTTAGGATTGTGTCATATCCACCACCTAACTTAGCAGCAACAGCTTTTTGAATTTCAGTCGGATCATTTGATGTTCCTAAAATATCTACTGATCCACCAAAACCTTTTTTAAAACCAGCACATCTTCTATCTAGTGCTACGTTTCCAACTTCGTGATTTACGCAAAGCGCTTTTTTGCCACCAGAGGCTTTCATTTTCTGTCCACCGCCTACTCCCGCTTCAAATTCAGTTTGACCTACGTGAGCACTAATTCCTAGTTTCATATAATCGTCAGATCCCGAATTCATAGAAATTACTGGAATACCAGATGATATTGCTGCTTTAACAGATTTTCCAAGTGCTGCGGCATCTGGCAGTGTGATTACAATACCTTTTGGTTTTTGAGAAACGGCATTATCAATTAATTTAGCCATTTCAACCATGTCGAAAGTTCCTGGTGCTGTATATTTGCAAGACACTTTCATATCTTTACAAGCCTTATCCACTCCATTTTTTGCAACTGACCAAAAAGGGTCATTTGCTTGCCCGTGAGACACTACAATAATATCTACTGCGAAGGCAGCAACCGACATCATGATCCATGAAACAAAAGCAGTTATTGTTAAGTATATTTTTTTCATAATTAATCCTATTAGTTGTTAATTAATTTTTGTAATTAAAACAAAAAAAATTCATAATTTCAAAAAAATTATTAAATATACAACCTGGAATATATATTATTTTCCAATAAAAACTGTTCTTTTTGTGACTAATGATTTCGCAGCAGCATTAGCTAGTTTTAAAGCTTCATAACCATCTATAAATGTTGATCTAGGAGTTTTTTTCTGTCTTGCTAATTTAAATAATTCATTTAATTCCAACTTATAAGCCTCCTGATACCTATCAATAAAAAAATTAAGTAAACGCTTTTTAGATGAAGTATAACTATTAGAATAATACTCAGTCTCTACATTCCTTTTATTTCCAGAAATAAGCATTCCTTTAGAACCAAATAATTCAATTCTTTGATCATAACCGAAAGAGCAATGTCTTGAATTAGATATCAAACATAGAACACCACTCTTCGATTTCATTGTTACACAAGCAAGTTCGTGATCATTAATTTTCATATAATCTTTATTAAAAGATGAAGAAAAAGCAGAAACTTGTTTTATCTTATCATTTCTTAAAAAGTATCTACACATATCAAAATCATGAATCATCATATCTCTAAAAATTCCCCCTGAACTTTTCAAATAGGATAAGGAAGGAGCCGATGGATCACGACTTGTTATAATAATTTTTTCTAATTTACCAATTTTTTTTTGGTCTAACATTTTTTTAATTTCATTATGTCCTGGATCATATCTTCTATTAAATCCCATTTGAATTTTTAATTTCTTTTTTAAAACTTTTTTCAAGGTATTTTTTACTTTGTTAATATTTAAATCAATAGGTTTTTCACAAAAAATTATTTTCTTTTTTTTAATACCTTTTTCTATTAAATTAATATGCGTACTTGTTGGGCTAGCTATAAAAATAATATCTATTAAATCATTATTAAAAATTTTATTATAATCTTTAGATATTTCACAATTGTAAGTTTTTTTGGCCATTAAAGCTAATTTTTTTGATTTTTCGAAAATATGAGTTAATTTAAAATTTTTATTTTTGTAAATATTTTTAGCATGTAACTGACCTATCCTACCGAACCCAAATAATGCAACTTTTAACATATAAATATATTGTATATGGTTTCAATATTATTTAAAATTAAAATATGTCTGTAAAATTAGGTGTAGCACCGATAGCATGGAGTAATGATGATATGCCCGAACTTGGGGGAGAGACCTCATTAGAACAATGCTTATCCGAAGCAAGAATTGCCGGCTTTTCAGGTATTGAGTCTGGTGGTAAATTTCCAATGAATTCAAAAGATTTGTTACCTAAATTGAAAAAAGAGAATTTAAAACTATGCTCAGGTTGGTATGGGGCAAAACTTTTAAAGAATGATCCAAAAAAAGAAATGGAACTTATGAAGAAACAATTACAGCTTTTTATCGATTGCAAAGCACCATGTATGGTTTTTGCTGAAGTTACAGGCTCAATACAGAGCAAACCAAATATTCCGTTATCAAAAAGACCAAAGTTGGAAAAGGATGATTGGAAAAAATTGATTTCTCGAATAAATGAAATTAGTAAAATGATGGAAGATAAAGGTATGCCCTTAGCTTATCACCATCATATGGGAACAGTTATTGAAAGCCAAAAAGATACAGAGAGATTGATGGAAAATACAATAGATAGTGTTAAACTTTTAATAGACACTGGCCATATGTTGTTCTCAGGTGGGGACTCAGTTAAAATACTAAAAGATTTTCATCAAAAATTAATTCATGTTCACACCAAAGATATAAGAAAAGAAGTTTTAGAGAAGTCACTTAAATATGATTTTTCATTTCAAAAGGCTTTTCTTGAAGGTGCTTTCACAGTTCCTGGAGATGGATGTATTAATTACGTACCATTCATAAAATTACTTAAGGAAATAAATTATTCAGGTTGGATTGTTGTTGAAGCTGAACAGGACCCAGCAAAAGCTAATCCCTTAGAATATGCTAAGAAAGGTTTCAATTATCTGAGCAAAATATCAGAGAATTGTGGGCTTAATATTATTTCTTAGCGGTAAACAGAAACAAGTTCGTTATTTCCAGCAGCAACACAAGGAGATTTAATACAAGTTCCTATTATCCACTCAGAGCCAGGCTCAGAATTAAAGTCATTAGATGAAACGAATATAATACCTTTATCAGTTGATTGACCAGCTTTACCTTCAGCCTGTATTCTAGGATCGTCTGATGATTGAATTAAATCTTTACTAATTAAATATGGATTATTTAAATTAGAATTCTGTAAAATATATTTTACAATTTTTTGAGAGCTCCAACTTTCATTACACAACTCACCCCAAACTGTTGAGCCATTATTATTTTTATCACATGTGTTTACTTGTTCATTAATAAAATTTACAACTTTCTTATGATTTGATTTTATTAAATTAGCTTTCTCTTCAACAGCTGAACGAGTGGATGCAGTCCATAATAACATTATGAATACATACGAGAAAGAACTTAATACTAAAATTTCTAAAAGACCAAAATTTTTAAAAAATCTATTAAAATTCATCATAACTCAACAATCATAGATTTATTTATTGTTTTATCAAAAAAATCAATTATATTTTTTGTTGTTTCGATACTCATTCTCGATAAACACTCATCGGTATTTGTTGCAATATGTGGGCTTAAAATAACTTTTTCATTTTTTAACAAAGGACTATTTTTTTCAATTGGTTCATTATTATAAACATCTAATCCCGCCCCAAAAATTAAATTTTCATTAAGTGCTTTGTCTAAATCATTTTCATTTATAATTCCTCCACGCGCAGTATTAATAATAATAGATTTTTTTTTCATTTTTTTTATTTTTGAATAATCTATAAGACCTTTAGTTTTTTCGTTTAAGGGCATATGAACAGATAAAAAATCACAATCTTTCAGCCCCTCATCTATATTATCAATTTTTAAACCACCAAATTCTTTAATAACATCCTCTTTTACGAACGGGTCAAAAACTTTTACTGTCATATTAAAACCTAAACACATCTTAATTAAAGATTTACCTATTCTTCCAAAGCCTGCTATTAATATTTCCTTATTTAACAAATCGATAGTTTGTATTTTTTTTGCATTATTCTTAAAATTTCCGCCTCTTACTTCCTTATCATATTTGAGTGTTTTTTTGGATAATGATAAAATTAAAGACATCACATGTTCAGCAACAGCAGATGCATTTGCTGTTGCTGTTATCAGTAAAGAAATATTATTCTTTTTAATGAAATTTAAATCAACGTTATCATATCCTACCCCGTGCCTCGATATAACTTTTAGCTTTTTACAATTTGATAAAATTTTTGAGTTAAGTTTGATTACTCTTAGTGTGCATGCGTCAAATTCTGGTAGTCTTTTAATTAAATTTGCTTCCGAAACATCATTTATAATTTCATACTCATAACCAGGATGTTTATTTAGTAGATCTAAACCATCTTTATGAATATTTTCGATTATGGCAATTCGTTTCATATTTTGGCGGTCCCAAGGGGAATCGAACCCCTCTTTCATGGATGAAAACCATGTGTCCTAACCGATAGACGATGGGACCTTATTTTTTTCA
>MDTG01241345.1_pt1 | contig 11554 bp, 14 predicted proteins | sample 811421 | NCBI WGS metagenome assembly MDTG01 (sample SAMN05326645, study PRJNA326480) | marine metagenome | isolation source: seawater | place: Pacific Ocean: South East | collected 2011
GATAAAATTATTGGTATTAAAACTGATTGGTGGAGCGCTGTTGATATAGATACACCTGATGATTGGAAGAAAGCCGAGCTTTTATATAAAACGTTTAAATTATGATGCAAAAATTTAAAACCTTAAAAAAGTTTAAATCAGCTTTAACTAATTTAGGTTATTATGTTGGAAACCCAGAACATAATGGAGAGTTTAGATTAATAAAAAAAATTATCTCTCATTATGATTTATTTTTAGATATAGGATTTCATAAAGGCGAAATTTCTGAGTATGTTAGAAAAATAAATAAAAAAATAGTTATATTTGGCTTTGACTATAATATAAATTTTTCAAAAGGAAAAAAATCTATCTTTTTAAAAAAAAAGATAAATTTTTTAAATTTTGCTATCAGTGATAAAACAAATAAGATTAAAACTTACAATTATCCCTCCAGGCCTGAACTGTCATCTCTGAAGAAAAGAAAAGATTATAATCCAAATATTTTAAAAGGTGAAAAGATAAGAAAAAAAAAATCTTTTTCTTTAGACAAATTTACAGAACTAGAAAAAATTAAAAAAAATAAAAAAATATTCTTGAAAATAGATACGGATGGCTCTGAAAAATTAGTAATTAACGGGATGAAAAAACTATTAGATCGTGATAATATTTCTGGATATTTTGAATACAGTGGTGGTTGGAAAAATTTTAACCATACTCTTAAAAGTGTTTTTTATTTTCTTAAAAAAAGAAATTTTTCTATATATCGAATTACAAAAAAGGGATTAATATTAATGAGGTATTTTTCAGAAATAGATGAAAATTATTTTCAATCTCATTATTTTTTTGTACAAAAAAGTCATTTTAAAAAATTTAAGATGAAAAAGAGCAAAATATTATCTTTAACCTCAGATAGAAAAGAGTGTTTTTATATTATTTAGGGGAAAATTCTTTTTAAGAATTGATTACCTACTTTTTTTTTAGAACTTCTTTTGTATCGGTTTGTTGAATTCAAAATAAAATTTTTTAATTTTTTTAAATTTTCAATGTTTATAACGTTAATTTTAGATAGTCTTTTTTTAATTAATAAATAAAATTTTTTTTCTGTTATTATAATTAACGGTTGTTGGGTCGACATTATCTCATACTTAAAATTTCCTTGCCCAGAAATTACTAAATCATTTTTTTTCAAAAATTTTATCATTTTTGTTACTTTTAAAATATCGTAAAATTTTAAAAACTTTAAATCTATTTTTTTTTTCAGATCCAAATAATCTGCTGAAATAAAAGAAATGTTAAATTTTGAAAAAAAATTATATTCTCGTTTAATATAATTTGCTAGTTTAAAATTTATAACATTTTTCGATGCAGTTAAAAATACAAGAATATTTTTAGTCTTTTTTTTTCTTTGGTAAAATAGTGGATATTGGTTTAAACCAATTAAATAATTTTCCCCTAAGAAAGAATTTTTAATTAATTTTTTTTTATTTAAACTATTTATATAAGGATTTATATAAAATTTTATATTACATTTGTTCAAAGAATGTAAAATGGAGTTGGACCCAACATCGTCTATAATAATCAAATCATTTTCACTTTCGATGAGATTAGATTGAATTTTTTTAAGGTAATTCTTATATGTTTTTAAAAATTTCTTATTTGAAATATCTAATAATATTTTTATTTTTTTTGACTTTGAAATTTTTAAAAAAGAAATTCTATCTTTTTTTTTAGCAATATTTAGTATTTTAATTTTTTTCTTGAAAGGTATTTTTTTTTTTAAATTTATAATTCTTGAAAAATGTCCATTTCCATATTCATGACTTTTTATATATGCAAACAGTAACTCCATTGATGGTTATGGGCTAAACTTATAGATTTGAGTTTTTTTTCTGTATAAATTTCTTGATATCTGATTTACTTTTTTTGCGTTTCCAGTAACAAGAATACTATTTTTTTTATAAAATAAATTTTTTCTATCTTTTTTGTCAACTTTAGTTCGATTGATTACTGGATAATTATAAAATCCAAGTATTCTTTTTTCTTTATCATTTAATAATTTAGCTATTTTTTTTGGTATTAAATAAGGTACAGCAAAATTTTGTGCAATAAACCATCTTGCAAATTTTATTAAAATTATCGACCTAGGTTTATTATTTGTTTTCTTTGTTGACCCATGCCAAGTAGATCCTGAAAATGCTGTTATAGTCCCTTGTTCTCCAAAAATGAGCTTTGCTTTTGTATTATTTTTTTTATTTGGTAACTCTTTTATTAAATGAGATTTTGGAACATAGGCTGTTGGCCCATTATGTTTATCGACATCGTCTAGGTAAATAATAAAATGTAAAGAAATTTCCGGGTTTGCTCCAGGTATTTTGCCATCTATATGCAATTTTTGTGGTGGTGTTGGTTTGTTCAAACATCTATGGTGCATATAGTTTAAATGATAATCTAAATTTTTATTTTTAATTTTTTTATCCTTTTTATAAATAAAAAATTCTTTAGCAATTTCATTTAAATCTTTATCAAAAGCTAATTTAAGAAAATCTTTATTTAAACAATAAATATTATAGTTAAACTCTACTGGATTTCGTTTTGCAACAATTTTTTCATTAAATTTTCTTATAATTTTTTTAAGATATGAACATTTTTTTTTTGAAAGTTTTTTCTTTAGTACTGCAAAACCTTGCCTTTTAAGTTCACTTACTGCTAAAACATTTGTTCGTTTCATCTTTTTTTTAATAAATAGTAATTATTTCTACCAATTTCTACTTTACTAATTGATTTAAAAAAATCTATAACTTTAAATATATTGTTATTTTGACACAAATAATTAACAAAGTTACATCTCAATCGATGAACATTTTTTCCTATATTTCTTTCCACATAATTGAAACTTTTTTCAAATAACAATAACTCTACTGGAAAGTCGGTAATTGTATCAACAACTGTATAACCAAGACTCTCTATATATTTGTGAAAGCTTTTGGAGTCAAAATAGTAAAGATGATCAGGAAAACTCAACCAATATTTTTTTGAAACAAGTTTTTTTTTGATCAAAAATTTTTGATGTGTTGAAAAATCATTAGGGATACTTACTAAGACAAAGGTGTTTTTTTTGATTTTTTGTTTTAAATTTAAAAGTATCTTTTTAGGCTTAAGAGCATGTTCAATAACATTGTTTAAAGTTATTATATTAAATTCTAGTTTTTTTTGATTAATAAAATTTACAGGCTCGTCTGCCAAAAAAGAGGCGTTTTTAGATAGTTTATATCTCAACTGACTGTTGCTAAAATCTACTCCAACAACTTTTTTACAGTATTTTGAAACATAGTGTATGAAACGTCCAGTTCCTGCTCCTAGATCTAATAAGCTTGGTTGTTTTACTTTTAAATATTTTTTTATAAAAAAAAATCTTATCAAAGATTGATTTTTATAATACTCTTCTTCAAAATCTTTTGTTTTTTTGGCATATCGTGGATTTATTTTAAAATATTTTTTTGAATAATATTCACTTAATTCATGTGCCTTTGGTGGATTGCCTACTGAATAGTAACCTTTAGAATTTTTTACTAGTTTAAATTTTTTTTTCATTATTAAATTATCTTCTTATATAGCTTAGTGATAAGGGTTGGCCAGCTTTAAGAAATTTTTTTGCTTTTTTTCCAATAATCTTGTGCAAATACTTTGTATGTAATCCATTAAAAGGTCTCACAGACCTTACATTTTTATTACTAAATTTTTCTCCTTTTTTTATATTTTTTGAAATATAAAGAGACCTCCTGCCTTTTAAAAGTATTTTAGTTTTTTTATCTATATTAAAAGTTGCCTTTCCTGAAGCACTTTCCGCAATTCTTATATCTTCAACCATTTTCTTAAACTGAAATTGATCCATTGAAAAAAAGGCATCTAGTGATTTTTTTTCACCTTTCAATTTTAGATGTTTTTCAATTATTTTTGCACCAAAGTTCACGGCAGTTACAGATGATGCTGATCCTAGCGTGTGGTCTGAAAATCCAATCGGACATTTAAATGTCTTTTCTAAAAGTTTAATTGATTTTAAATTTAAATTTTTTGGATCAGCAGGATAATGAGATAAACATTTTAATAAACTGAATTTTTTATTATTTCTCTTTTTAAGAACTTTTAATGCAGATAAAATATCTTTTTTTTCAGCTAGGCCTAAAGAAATAATTACTGGTTTTTTAGTTTTAGCGACTTTATCAATTAGATTTAAATCTGTTATTTCAGGTGATGCAATTTTATAGGCTGGGCATTTTAATTTTTGTAATAGATTGACTGCTTCATCATCAAAAGGAGATGAAAAAATGGTAATTTTAAGTTTTTTTGCTACTTTAAAAAGCTTGCTATGCCAATTCCATGGGAGATAAGCTTTTTTGAATAACTCGTATCTACTTTTAAATTTTTTCCATTGTTTTGTTTTTTTTAAAACATTTCCATCTTTTTTTACTTTAATTGCAAGGCTCTCTGGTTTAAATGTCTGAAGCTTGACTGCATCAGCATTTGCAAACTTAGCTGCATGGATAAGCTTTATTGCTTTTTGAAGAGATTGAGCGTGATTAGCTGAAATCTCAGCTATTACAAAAACTTTAGATTTAATTCCTACTGATTTATTTTTAATTACAAAATTCAATTTAAACAGGAAACTTATAGCGTTCAATGATTGAACTGTAAAGCTTTTTTATATATAAAACCTTTTAAATACCTTTAATTACATTAGCTTTGGCAAGTAATGTATTTAAATAAATTTAAAATGTTTAAAAAAAAAAGAATTATTTCTGTTATCACTGCAAGAAAAGGGTCAACAAGAATCAAGAACAAAAATTTAAAACTTTTTTGCAATAAACCTCTTGTATATTGGTCTATCCTTGTTTCTAAGAAATCAAAGTTTATAGATAAAACTTTTGTTTCTTCTGATGATCCTAAAATACTTAAACTGGCAAAAAAAATGAAATGTGAAACAGTTTTAAGAAGTAAAAAACTCTCTAATAATACAATTATGCCAGACTTTGCTGTTATTGATGTTTTGAAAAAATTTGGTAAACCTAATGATATCGTTATTTTTTTACAACCAACATCGCCTCTACGGTTAATTACCGATATTGACAATGCAATTAAAAAATTCGTCAACACAAAATGTGATAGTTTACTATCGGTTAATAAATTTAATGACTTCAAATTCATTTGGAAAAAGGAAAAAAATTCTAAATTTTTTTCTCCAGTAAACTATAGTTTTAAAAAAAGACCGATGAGTCAAAAATTGAGTCAGTTTTTTGAGAATGGCTCACTTTATGTGACTTATAGTAAAAAATTTTTAAAATCCAAGAATAGGCTTATGGGGAAAAAACAGATTTATGAAATGAAAGATTGGCAAGCTAGTGAGATAGATACAATTGCAGATTTTAAAAGATGTGAAAATATATTTAAAAAAAAGATTAAGGTAAAATGATTATTGCAGAAATAGGGCTAAATCACAATGGTAAAATTTCATTATTAAATAAAATTTTGAGCAATCTTTTAGACTCAGGAGTTGATGCAATCACTTTACAAATAAGAGAAAAAAAATTTTATAAAAAAAAAAGATTTAAAAGATATTTTTTAAAAAATCAAATTTTTGAAGATGTAAGAAAAAAATGCAAATTAAAAAAAATTAAATTTGGTATTGCTTTAGCTGATGTTGAGAAGATAAGTTTCTTTGAAAAAATTAAAGTTGATTTCATAAAAATTATCAGGAATGATATGAATAATATAAAATTTATGTCTCAAATTTTTAATTCAAAAATTAATAACATTTACGTATCTACTGGGATGAGCAACTTAAGACAAATTGGAAATTTTTTAAAAAGAGCAAAAAAGACTAAGAATAAAAAAATCTCATTAATACACACTCAGTTAAACGACAAAGTTCAAAATGTGAATTTACAATCAATAAGTTTTTTGAAAAAAAAATTTAACAGAGAGATTTCTTTTGGCAATCATTGTGAAGAGCTAGAAACTATATTTGTTTCCCTAGCTTTTAGGCCCAAGTCAATATTTTTTTACGTAAAAGATAATACTGATAGTAAAATGACCTTAGATAAAAAACATTCAGTTAAAATAAAAAATATTAAAAATTTAGTTCTAAAGATAAAAAACCTCAAGAAAACAATTGGCAAGAATTATAAAAAAAAAGTTGCTAAAAATTTAATTTAAAATTAATCAGATTACTGTTCTTCCCCCATCAACTGAAATTAAGCTTCCATTAGTGAAAGAGGAAAGATCAGATAACAAATATAGAATTATTCCATCAAAATCTGAAAGTTTTGCCATCCGATCCATTGGTATTTCTTTTCTCAATCTATTTACAAATTTCTTATTTTGGTTGTTGAAGACTCCACCTGGCGCTAGGGTATTGCATCTTACTTTAGATTTTCCCCAATAAGAGCAAATATATTTTGTTAAACCATGTAAGCCATGTTTAATTACTGAGTATGTTACAGGCTTGAAATAATTTAAATGACTATATAAAGATTGTTTGGGAGCTTTAATGCCTAGATCAGAAGAAATATTTATAATTGTTCCACCTCCATTTTTTGAAAAAAAATTTCCAAAAATTTTTGAACATATGAAAGCGCCTGTCAAACCAACTTTTATTTCTTTCTCCCAATTCATTAATTTGAAATTTTCTAAACTATTATTATTTTTATTTTTACTTGGTTGAGGGTTAAAAGCGGCATTATTTATCAATCCAAAAATTTTATTCTTTGGAAATTTTTTTTTTAACTTAATTAAAACTTTCTGGACTTGTCCTTCATCAGTAATATCACATACAAAATATCGTGCATTACAGCTATATAATTTATTTAATTTTTCACAAATTTTTTTTGATTTTTTTTTATTCAAATCTAATATAATTGGTGTTCCATTTGCCTTAGCAATAATTTTTGCATATTGCTCGCCGAGTAACCCAGCTCCACCTGTTATGATTATCACTTTTTTGTTTAAAGAAAAATATTCTGTTGGCATTTTACAAACTATAGTATATTCATTGTCCATAAAACTCAATTATACTTATTATGGATCCTAAATGGACAGATGGAAATGAGCTAAGTTACCTAAGGCAAGTTTTAGAAAACTCTTCTGAAGTTAGAAAAAACCCTTTCACGGACAGATTGGAAAAAGCTTTCTTAAATAAATACAAAGTTAAATATGCAATTGCCTTAAATTCTGGAGCGTCATGCCTTCATTCGGCTCTAGTTGCATGCGGGGTAAAACCAGGTGACGAAGTAATTACCTCACCTTATTCTGTTCTTTGGGATGCAGGTGCAGTGCTAATAATGGGAGCAAAAGTTGTGTTTGCAGATATAAAATATAACACTCATAATATTGATCCAGCTGAAGTAGAAAAAAAAATTACAAAAAAAACAAAAGCAATTATCCCAGTCTCTTATCATGGTCTTCCCTGTGATATTGATGAACTTTGTGCAATCGGTAAAAAATATAACATTCCTATTATTGAAGATAACGCTCAGACACATCTAGGAGAGTACAAAAATAGATTAGTGGGAACTGACTCGGATTTTGCTATGTTTTCTCTAGAAAGAACTAAGCATATAAGTTGTCATGAAGGAGGAATATTAATAACTAATAATGAAGAAATGGCCACAAAAGCTAGAAAGTTCGGTGGTGGTGGTTTTAAAAATCTTACAGCCGATAAAAGTAAGTTAGCAGCAATTATTCCTTCAGAGTTTCAATCACCAGAATTTAAAAGACATGATGACTTAGGTCTGAATTATCGTATCAGTGAGTTTTGTGCAGCGGTTGCATTGGCTCAGTTTGAGAAAGTTAATGAAAAAGTAGACTTAAGACGAAAGATTGCAGAACTTTACATTAATGTCTTTAAAAAATTTGAAAATTTTGAATTTCAAGAGGTTCCTAATGGTTACAAACATTCTTATTTCACTTTTTGTGCAAAATCACCATTTGAAAAGTTAACAGATTGGAAATCTTTTTATAACTATCATGTTAATAGTGGAGGTGATGATTTTTATGCAATGATGTCGACTGTTTATGAAGAAACGGTAATGAAAAATCATAAGGACTATAAAAGTTGGAAACACAGTTGCCCAATAACAGAAAAAATTCAGCCGAGATGCATGCTTTTTAAAACAAATTATAGAAATTTAGATGAAGCAAGCTCTCATATTAAAAAGTTAGAAAAAAGTTTATCAAGTTTTAATTATAAATAAGTTTTATTTAAATTTCCGTCAAAATACACGGTTGATCCTGATATATATCTAATCTGATTTTGTACAATAAATTTTACAAAAAGTCCTATTTCTTTTGGGTCACCTATTTTGCCAGAAGGTAAAGCTTTTTCCATTTTTTTAATATCTTTAACCAACTCTTTAATTCGTCTTGTTTTAAATGGACCTGGAGCAATATTAATAGTGCTAACATTACTCTTTGAGTAATTAATTGACAATGATTTTAGCAAACTGCTCATGGCTGGCCTTAATGAAGATGAGATTATAAGTCCGTCTCCTGGCTCTTTAATAATTGATGATGAAATATAAAAAATATAACCATTCTTATTTACTTTAATATTTTGCAATAAAATAAAAAAACTTAAAAATAATTGATTGAAGTATTTTTTCCAATCATTGATCGAAATTTTACTAAATTTTAAAGGAGGTGGTCCCCCAGAGTTTAAAACTAAAATATCTGTGCTTTTATGCTTTTGTATAAATTTCTTTACAGACGCTAAATCTGATGTATCGATCTCTTTTCTTGAGCACGAATAAGTTTTTATTCCGAGACTTTTTATGTTTTGTGAAATTTGTTTACCAAGACCTTTGCTGCCGCCAATTATAATCGCTTTTTTAAAATTTGAACTCATTTTTAAATATTTTTACTTTTTTTTATTTTTTTTGATTTATTGAGTATACCTAAATGACTATCATATTGGACTAAAATTTCATTTTATTCATCAAAATAAAAGGCATGTTTATCGTCTAGATATATTCTTCCTTTTTTCTTTTGAAACGCATAAAAGTCTTCTGTGTGAGTCAGGTAAGTCAGATATTTTAAATTCGATTTTAAGAAATAATTTAATATAACGTTAACTTCATCTAAATTTCCAAAATGATTAATACCTGCTTCAAGAACTATAGATTTCATAAAAAATCTTTTTTGTATAAATATTCAGCAACATCAAAATCTATTGGATTATCAACATCTAAACCTTCAATATCGCTGATGTTATGAAAATACGGATTATTTCCTAAAACATTTTTTTTACTAATCATTAATTTTCTTGAGATAATATTGGCACCATATGTTAATTTCATAATATCAGGTAAATCTTGAGTGTTGGGAGATTTTTTTGGATTATAATTAATAGGTTTGTTATTTAACCAAAGATGTTCTTTGATATAATTGATGGTATTTGCACTATCATATTTTGGGTAAATGTTTAAAAATTTCTTAATTAGATTTTGGATGGTGGAACTTTTAATTAAAGGAGCCGTACAAGGGGTGTACATTAAAAAATCACTATCAATTGATTTTGCAAGATTTTCAAAAAATTCACTATTTGTGCATTTAGAGCTAGCGAAATATTTTTCTCTTATATGGAAGGAGACATTATGTTTTTTTGCGATTTGAATAGCTTTTGATGAGTCGGTACTAACTATTATCTCGTTTATAAGTTTTATTTTTTTTAAAGACTTAAGTTTAATTTCTAATAAATTCGAGTTAGCAAATTTTTTAAAATTTTTATTTTTTATTCTTTTTGATCCTTTTCTGACGGGCACTATCGCAACAATTTTTTTTTTCATTTTTTTTTCCAATTTTTAATATTTATACATTTATCATCAATATAAATATCAGCTATTATTTTTGGACTATAACCTGATATTTTTTTTTGACCTTTTACATTTTTATTAATTGAATTAAATGTTAATCCCCTTTTTTTGCACCACTTAATTGCTTCAGTTAAAGCAGGAAATTTTTTATTATCGCCTCTGCATGTCCATAAAATTAATTTATATCCTTTTTTTTTCAAATTTTTTAAATCGTTTAATAATTTTTTTTGCTTTTTTGTTTGTTTTAAAATTTTTGGGAAATCTGTCTGACAAAGTGTACCGTCAAAGTCGACTGCTATTACTAATTTTTTTTTAGATATTTGCATCAACAAGTTTTTTTGCTGTTTGAAAAGCTGAAATAATTAAATCTTTATCTTCGAAAAAATTTTTCTTCTTTATATCTAGATGTATTATATCTCTTGCATAAGTTCCAATGGAAACTCCATTTACTCTTACATTAGTAATATCTGCTAACTTTTTTGTTTTTTCATTTGTTCCACCTGAAACTAAAATAAAAATTCCCAATTTGTGATCGCTGACTCTATAAACTTTTTTAGAAGATATCGATGCTTTTCCTCCACCAACGGATTTTTCTTTAATATTTTTTCTCATATTAAATTTTTTATTTATGACATCAGCACATGCAATAGCTTGAAGAGTAGTATTATAATCGTTTTCGCCTCCACTCATAGGAATTCCATCAGCTTGTATTATCAACTTATCTTTAGAAATATTTTTAATTTTTTCTATTCTGTTCTCTAGAAGAATATTACTTAGATTAAGTCTATCTAAACAAATTGAATTGAATTGATTTGGATTAGAGTCATTTATTATCTTCCACTCTTCTACTGTCAAGTCGTCTTCTGATACCCCAGCGTGTAACTCGATACTCTCTGCTCCAGCTTCGATACACTCAGGAAGTAATTTTTGCAATTCTTTTGTAGGATGCCTATATGAAATAATATTTTCCTTTGGACAAATGGCGCTACATTTTCCACAACCAATACATAAATCTTTAATTACGATTTCCTTATCTTGGTTTTCTTCATTATAGTTTCCTCCAAGTTTTTTAAAATAATCTAAATTTTCAACAAAATTTTCTGGAATTGCTTTAGTTGGACATACAGGTATACAAATTTTACAACCTATACAAGTTTCAGGGTCAATATATGACTTTCTTACGTGGTGATCCCCTGGCATTCCTACGCTTACAACGATATAAGGTTTATTGTTTATCCCGATATTATATTTAGAATTGAATTTGTTTGCTAAATTAATACCTTCTAATGATGATTTTACTACGTCAGGGTTTGCTGAAACATCGAGTAATGTAGCTCCAGCTAAGGAATACACAAAAGAAATTCTTTTGACTTCTTCTTTATCCTCATTTCCAGCTCCACAGATTACTTTAAAACATTTATTTTCAATTAGTTTTTTTTTTAAAGAATCAAATCTATCGTTCATAGGTTTTTGTATTTTTATTAAAATATAAAAAAATATCCAAATTTTATTTATTGTTCAAACTTTGAACACTATAAATTCATTAAAATTTGGTGTAAAGTAAAATTCGTACTATTAGTGATTTAGTAGGATTTTAAAGCTATATCTTATAAGCGAATTTAATGAAAATTTTTTTCAGTGCATAAATCAAGCCAATTGAGCTATTAGTACCGGTCAGCTGCACGTGTTACCACGCTTCCACACCCGGCCTA
>MDTG01118413.1_pt1 | contig 11553 bp, 10 predicted proteins | sample 811421 | NCBI WGS metagenome assembly MDTG01 (sample SAMN05326645, study PRJNA326480) | marine metagenome | isolation source: seawater | place: Pacific Ocean: South East | collected 2011
TACCTACTAAAGCTATTTGTCTTCCTGTTTTTTCAGCACAATAAAATATAGATTCCATTCTTGCTACATTAGATGCAAAGGAAGTAACAATAATTCTTTTTTTTAAAGAACTCATAACATTTAACAAACTTTTTCTAACATCGAGTTCTGATCCAGCTCTACCTAAACTAAAAACATTAGTAGAGTCACAAATCATCGCGAGGACACCTTTTTTACCAATTTCTTGTAATCTTTTAGAATCAATTTTATCACCTATCAAAGGATTTGGGTCGCACTTCCAATCACCTGTATGAAGTATGCTACCAACTGGAGTTTCTATTTTTAGACCATTAGGTTCTAGTATTGAATGTGTTAAGGTTATAAATTCGATTTTAAATGGTTTTAAGTCGACTGTTCCATTCAAAGCAACTATTTTTAAATTATCACCTATATCAATACGTTTTTCCTTAAATTTTTCTCTAATTAAAACCGCCGTAAATGGTGTTGAATAAATTTTACATTTTATTTGAGGCCATATGTGCGCTATAGCACCAATATGATCTTCATGAGCATGCGTAAGTACAATACCTAAAAGATCGTCTTTTTTATCTATAATAAAACCTGGATCTGGATATATTAAATCAATTCCAGGAAGCGTATCGTCTGCAAAGGTAACTCCAATATCAACCATAATCCATTTTTGGTTACCAGGTTGACCATAAGCGAATAGATTCATATTCATTCCTATTTCACCAGATCCACCTAATGGACAAAATAATAATTCTTCTTGCATATATTAAAAATCAATTAATTTTATTGTTCTTATAAGACCTTTTATAGTTATATCTTTATCAATAAAAACTTTTGATTGAAATTTTTTTTTAAATAATGATGAAAAACCTCCTGTAACTATAATTTTAAACGATTTTCTGGTTTCCTTTTTTATTAATTCAATAATATTATTGATTAGCCCAATATAACCCCAAAAAAAACCAGATCTAACTGCAGCAACAGTATTAGTTCCTATAACTTTTCGTATTTTTTTTAAATTAACCAAAGGTATCAATTGAGCTTTTTTTGACAGAGTTTCTAAAGATATATTTAAACCGGGAGCAATAACACCACCGAAGTAAACATTTTTAATAACAACATCAAAAGTTGTTGCCGTACCAAAGTCTAAGATAATAAAATTATTCTTTTTTGAAATAACAGCAATAGAATTTGCTAATCTATCAGAACCAATTTGCTTTCTATCGACTTTAATTTTCATAATTTTACTAAAATTTAAACTTTTAAATTCTACACATTTAATTTTGTATTTTTTTTGAACAAATGATTTAATTAATGAAAATTTTTTTGGAACAACGCTAGAAAATAAAGATTTTTTAATATCAATATTATTTTTTGTAATAAAGTTTAACTTTTTATTTAATATAAACTTGTTAATCTCATTTGTTGATAAAACTATTTTTTTTATAATTTTATAATCTTTATTTATAAGACAAAATTTTGTATCTGTATTTCCAATATCACCAATTAAAAACATTAAATTATCCTGTAAGATTTAAAAAAAATTTTATAAATATAATTTAAATCTCGTATTAATTGTCTAGTAGTTATTTTTTTTTTGATCAATTCATTAAGATTGGTAGTTGGATAATTGGATATATTTGGATTTTTAACTATGTTTACTCCAATTCCTACAATCAAATATTTTATATTTTTTTTATAAATTGTTTCTTGCAAAATACCACATATTTTTTTTTTATTTATTAATATATCATTTGGTATCTTTATTTGTATTTTTTTTTTGTAATATCTGGATAAAAGTTTTTTTACTAATTCAACATTTATTTTTGTTAGTTGTTTCAATGATAAATTAATTTTTTCCAAACTATAAAAAATTGAAACAAAAAGATTTCCTTTATTAGAGATCCACTTTTTACCTCTTTGCCCTCTGCCTTTTTTTTGTGTTTCTGATATAATGAACCCTACTTTTAAATTTTTTTTTTTAATTATATTAATAGCTGTGCTGTTTGTACTATTAACACTTTTGTATTTAAAATTTTGAATTATCATTATATTATAGATATTTTAGAGACCAAATTAATTAAACTATTAGGATATATAAAATATAATAATATTAGTAATGTTGACATTGTTAATGAAAACTTCAAGCCAAAATTATGATCTTTGTCATATTCTTTTTTTGGTGGGTCAAAATAAATTATTTTTATAATTTTTAGATAGTAAAATGCTGAAACAACTGTAGATAAAAGACCTACAATTGCTAAAAAATACATTGACTCTTCTATTATAGAAATAAAAATATAAAATTTAGCAAAAAAACCTGCAGTTGGTGGAATGCCAGCTAATGAAAACAATAGTATTAACATACACAAAGATATGACTGGATGATTTTTTGATAAACCTGATAAATCATCCAAATTATCATAAAAAATATTGTTTCTTTTCATTGTAAATAAGCAACAAAAAAATCCTATGTTCATTACAATATAAATACATATGTAAATAATTGAACTTTGTATTCCAGAGTTTGTGCCAACTGCTAATCCCGCCAATGCATAACCCATATGACCAATAGAACTGAATGCGATAAGTCTTTTTAAATTTTTTTGCCCTATTGCAGAAATTGCTCCAAATATCATAGAAGCAAGAGATAAGAAAATTATAATAGTTTGCCACTGATCAATTAAACTTAAAAAAGGAACATATAAAAATCTAATAAAAATAGTTAAAGCTGCTATTTTAGGAACTACAGCAAAAAATAAAGTAACAGAAGTTGGCGAACCTTCATAAACATCAGGTGCCCACATATGGAAAGGAACTGCAGATATTTTAAATGATAGTCCAACTAAAATAAACACAATACCAAAAACATTTCCATATTCAGATGAAAGAATATTATCTGAAATTAAATCAAAATTTGTTGAACCGGTAAAACCATAGATTAAAGAACATCCATATAGAAGCAAACCAGAAGAAAGAGCGCTTAAAATAAAATATTTTAAACCTGCTTCAGATGAGTTAATTTGATCTTTATTATATGCGGCAAGAACATATAGGCTTAATGTTTGAAGTTCTAAACCTACATAAAAAACTATCAAATCATTTGAACTAATCATCACAAGCATACCTAATATTGATGCAAGAATTAAAATTGGATATTCAATATCAAATATCTTTACTAACTTTATGTATTTATAAGAGCTAATTAAAACAAAAATTCCTGAAATCATTGTAACAATTTTCATAAAAATTGATAACTGGTCAATTTTATAACTACCATTAAATAAGTAAAACTCTTGGTTTGAAGGAAAATTAATTAAAAAACCCAAAGATATTAATAAAATAAAGACCGATAGTAAAAAAACTAAATTTGAGCTTTTTTTCTTAAAAACACCTAAAATTAAAACGAACATCATACTCAATGAAATAAAAATTTCTGGATATATAAAATTTAAATTATTCATAATTATTTAATAGTATTTATTTTATAATTATATGTATCAATCAAATTGTTAATAGATATATCTATAGTGTTCAATAACGGATCTGGATAAAATCCAAAATACAATGTTGGAGCAGCAAGACATGATAGAATAAATATTTCTGATTTATTTACATCTGATATTTTTAATAAATTAATATTTATTATTTTGCCAAAAACTACTCTCTTATAAAGCCAAAGCATATATGCGGCTCCAAGAACAACTCCTAAACTTGCTATGGTAGCAACTAAGAAACTTTCTTTGAATGTTCCAATTAAAACTAAAAATTCACCAATAAAACCACTTGTGCCTGGCAAACCTAAGGCTGCTAATGTAAAAATCATAAATAAAACTGCGTACTTTGGCATTACCGAGACAATACCTCCATAATCTTTTATTAATCGTGAGTGTGTTCTGTCATATAAAACTCCAACACAAAAAAATAATGCAGCAGAAACTAAACCGTGACTGATCATCTGGATAATACCTCCTTCAAGTCCTTGTTTATTTACTGTAAATATACCAAGTGTGACATAACCCATATGTGCGACTGACGAATAAGCAATCAATTTTTTCATATCATCTTGCATAAGTGCCACTAAAGAAGTGTAAACAATTGCTATTAAGCTTAATATGTAAACTAATTGAGTAAAATTTTCTGATGCAATGGGAAATAATCCTATTGAAAATCTGATAAATCCATAACCTGCCATTTTAAGCAAAATTGCTGCAAGCAAAACAGATCCAGCAGTTGGAGCTTCAACATGCGCGTCTGGCAACCAAGTATGAACTGGCCACATAGGTGTTTTAACAGCAAAAGAACTAAAAAAAGCTAACCATAATAAATTTTGGTATTTTACATCTATTCCTAGGCTGTATAACTCAACAATATCTGTTGTTCCATTAATCCAATAAATAGAAATAATTGCTACAAGCATCAGAACTGAACCAAGTAATGTATATAAGAAAAATTTAAATGCTGAATAAACTCTTCTTGAGCCACCCCATATTCCTATTATTAAAAACATAGGTATTAGACCTCCTTCAAAAAATAAATAGAAAATAACTAGGTCCAACGAACTAAATACACCAATCATTAAACTTTCCATCACTAAAATAGCTATTAAAAAATCTTTTAATTTATTATTAATAGTTCTATTAACTGAGATAATACAAAGAGGAGCAATGAAAGTTGATAAAACTATAAACAGTATTGATATTCCATCTATGCCAACTTTATAATTAATAATACCTTTTAACCATGTTCTTGTTTCAACGAACTGAAATTCAGATGTACTAGGGTCGAATATATACCAAAGATATAGGGAAATAAAAAAATTCACAAAAGAAACAAATACAGCCACATATTTTGAGCTTTTATAATTATATTTTTCGCCTGATTTAGAAATTAAAATAAAAATTGATCCTATTATGGGTAATAGAATAAGAGAGGATAAAATAGGAAAATCCATTAAATAACTATTAAATAAGTTAGCAAGGCTGAAAATCCAATAAGCATAATATAAGCGTATTTATAAATATAACCACTTTGGAATTTGACAGCATTGTTTGAAAATCTTTTAATTAAATCAGAAATCCCGTCTGGCCCCAATCTGTCGATAGTTTTTATATCAATATTTTTCCAAAAGAAATTTCCAATTTTTTTTAACGGCTCAATAAGTAAATAATTATATAGTTCATCAAAGTACCATTTATTAATTAAAAAATTATAAAGAGGTTTATTTTCGTTAACCAGCCAATTTGTTATATTTTTATTTTTTACAAACAAATAATAAGAAAATGGAATAGAAAAAACCACAAGTACTGGCGTTGCATAAATAATCCACATAGGCGGATGTTCATTACTCAAAGGATTTAAAAATTTAATAGAATTTTGCCAAAAATCAGTTGAGCTATTATAACCAATGAACAAGTCTTTAAACAAAAAACCTGCAAATATTGAACCAACTGACAAAATAATAAGCGGAATTAACATTGTAAAGGGTGACTCATTCATGGTTTCTATTTTTAAATTTTTATTTTCATAATTTCCATGAAACGTTTTAAAAATTAATCTCCAAGAATATATAGCTGTCAATAATGCAGTAAATATTCCAATAAAAGCTGCCCAATATCCAAATGAATTACCTCTTAAGTAAGCAAATTCAATTATTGCATCCTTAGAGTAGTATCCTGATAAAAAAGGAAATCCAGTTAAAGCCAATGTTCCTATAACCATCATGATCCAAGTGTATGGAAGTTTTTTCCAAACACCTCCCATATTTCTTATATCTTGATCATCTTTAAATGAGTGAATGACTGACCCTGAACCTAAAAATAGCAAAGCCTTAAAAAAAGCATGAGTAAATAAGTGAAACATAGCTGCATTATAAGCTCCAACTCCTGTGGCAAAGAACATATATCCTAACTGGCTGCATGTTGAATACGCAATTATTTTTTTAATATCATTTTGTACAATAGCTACAGTTGCCGCAAAAAAAGCAGTGGTCATTCCTATTAAACAGATAATGTTTAAGGTTAATTGGGAATGCTCGAACATAGGAGAGCACCTTACCACCAAAAAAACTCCAGCTGTAACCATAGTAGCAGCATGAATTAATGCAGAAACTGGTGTTGGTCCCTCCATCGCATCAGGTAACCAAGTATGAAGCATGAATTGCGCTGATTTACCCATAGCTCCAATAAATAAAAGTATACAAATTAAATCAATAAATTTTAAATTTATTCCTAAATATATTATTGTTCTATCTAGAAATGGTGTGACTCCAGCAGCTGATACAGAAGGTATTTGATTAAAAATTTCATCGTAATTTAAAGTTCCAAATGTATAAAAAATTAAAAAAATTCCCAATGCAAAAGCAAAATCTCCAACTCGATTTACTATAAATGCTTTCATGGCTGCAGCATTTGCACTTTCTTTTTTAAACCAAAAGCCAATTAAAAAATAAGAACATAGACCAACACCTTCCCATCCAAAAAAAAGTTGTAAAAAATTATCGGATGTGACTAAAATTAACATCGCAAAGGTAAATAATGACAAAAATGACATGAATCTTGTTTTATGTGGATCATGAGACATATAACCAATTGAATAAATATGAACTAATGAAGATATAAAACAAACAACAACTAACATTACAGAAGATACTGAGTCTATTTTAATTGACCAGTTTATATCTAAAGATCCAGAACTTAACCAATGAAATATTATAAGGTTATTTTCATAATTATTTATTATAACCTCTTTAAAAATGATAAATGATATTATTGCAGAAATAGAAACTAGTAGACATGCGAAGATTTCTGAATTTCTATCACCGATATAACGTCCAAAAAAACCTGAAATTACTGCACTTAACAAGGGTAAAAAAACTAATATATATTCCATTTTATCCTTTTAAGTTTTTAATTTCTTCAACGTTGATAGTTCCTGAATTTCGATAATAAGCTACAATAATAGCCAGCCCGATAGCTGCCTCAGCTGCTGCAACAGTTAATATAAACAAAGTAAATATCTGACCATTTAAATCATTTAAAAAAATTGAAAAAGAAACTAAATTTATGTTCACTGCTAATAAAATAAGTTCAATGCTCATAAGTATTACAATTACATTTTTCCTATTTAAAAAAATACCAATTACTCCAGTAGTAAAAATTATTGCTGCCAAAGTTAAATAATGAACTAATGTAATTTCAGTCATCAATTTTAACCCCTTCATTTTTTTTTACATTGATAAGCTCAACTCCTTCTATTTTTTCTCTTGAAATTTGTTTAAAATAACTTTGTCGTTTAATTCCAGATCTTTTTCTAAATGTTAAAATAATTGCTCCAATCATTGCAACTAACAAGATCAATCCACTTAGCTGGAATAAATGGATATAATCTGTATATAAAACATTTCCTATAGAATGAGTGTTTGTAACTCTGTTATCAAAATTTATTGAGGAAATTGAAAACATTTCTGGCCTATAATTCCACCCTCCTACAACAATTATTAATTCAAAAAGAATGACCAAGCCTATTATTAAACCAATTGGCATATGGGAATATCCTGAACTTGATTCAAGCCATTCATTTTTTTGTTGAGCAACATTTAGCATCATTACTACAAATAAAAACAAAACAGCTACAGCTCCTACATAAACAATTAACATGATCATACCCAAAAATTCTGCTCCAATCATAATAAACAAACAAGAAATACTAATAAAATCTAAAATTAAAAAAAAAACTGAGTGAACAGTATTTCTTGAAGTAATAACCATTATTGATGAAATTGTAGCTATAATTGAAAATATATAAAAAAAAATAGAATGGGCTATCATTATCTTATCTATAAGGTTTATCCGCTCTAATGTTTGCTGCTAAGATATTTTCCCATCTATCTCCATTTTCTAATAGTTTTTCTTTATTGTAATAAAGCTCTTCCCTAGTTTCAGTAGAAAATTCGAAATTGGGACCTTGAACAATTGCATCAACAGGACAGGACTCTTCACATAATCCACAATAAATACATTTCATCATATCTATATCGTATCTGGTAGTTCGACGACTGCCATCTTCTCTTTCAGTAGACTCTATGGTAATAGCTTGTGCAGGACACACAGCTTCACATAATTTGCAAGCTATACATCTTTCCTCACCATTTGGATATCTACGAAGAGCATGTTCGCCTCTAGCTCTCGCACTAATTTTTCCTTTTTCGAAAGGATAGTTTATTGTTTTTTTTGATTTAAATATCTCTTTAATAGCAATAAATAATGCTGCTAAAAAATCTAGCATAAATATAGTTTTAAACAATCTTGAAATTTTCATAATTAGTTAGTTGGTAGCAAATCAAAGTAGTATAAATAACTTGCTGTAATTACTACCCAGGTTAATGATAGTGGTAAAAATATTTTCCATCCTAATTTCATTAATTGATCATATCGATATCTTGGCACAATAGCTTTTACTAAAGCAAAAAGTATAAATAAAAATAATATTTTTAAGATCATCCACATGGGTTCAGGTAATAAATTAAATGGATAAATATCAGTAGGAGACAGCCATCCACCCAGAAATAAAATTGATCCCATAGCACACATTAATAATATATTAGCGTATTCACCTAACCAAAACATAGCATACATCATTCCAGAATATTCAGTTTGATAACCAGCTACAAGTTCTGCTTCTGCCTCTGGAAGGTCAAATGGGGGCCTATTTGTCTCTGCTAATGCTGAAATAAAAAAAATTACAAACATTGGAAACAATGGGATGACAAACCAAATTTTTTTCTGTGCTAAAACAATGTCACTTAGATTTAATGAACCAACACAAAGCAATACATTTATAATTATTATTCCTATAGACACCTCGTAGGAAACCATTTGAGCAGCAGATCTAATAGAACCTAAAAATGGATATTTAGAATTAGAGGCCCAGCCACCCATTATTATGCCATAAACTCCTAATGAAGAAACAGCAAAAAGATACAAAATACCAACATTTATATTTGATAAAACAAAATTTTCACTAAATGGTATTACTGCCCAAGATATAAGAGCCAAGGTCATTGTAACTATTGGGGCAAGTATAAATATAACTTTGTTTGCGCTAGCTGGTATTATTATTTCTTTAAATATATACTTTAAAGCATCTGCAAGTGACTGTAACAAACCAAATGGTCCAACAACATTTGGTCCTTTTCTTTTTTGAACTGCAGCCCAAATTCTTCTATCTAACCAAACAATCATTGCGACAGAAACTAGAATAGGAATTAATAAATATAAAATTTTATATGCTTCCATCAATATTAAAGTTATATAATTATAAATATCAACCATACGTACTTGAATCCTTTAATTTTATTTTTTCACTTCTGCATTCACCCATTGTTTTTGAAGATCTAGCAATAACATTGGAATAATAGTAATCAATTTCATTTAAATTAATTTTTTCATTAACAAATTCAATATTTTCAGAATTGTCATAATTTTTTTCTTGCTGATTTAATTTTAAATAATTCATCAAAGATTTTTCTAATTCATCTTTATTTTTAAAAAGTTTTTTTGATTTTATTTTTTCTGAAAGTTCATTTATGATGATCCAGTCTTCTTTGGATTCACCTGGAGGATAAGATGCTTTATAAGCCTTTTGTAGTTTTCCTTCCATATTGGTGAATAAACCATCTTGCTCGGTGTAAGCAGATCCTGGCAATATTACATCAGATATTTCTGCACCCTTATCGCCGTGACTTCCAATATAAATAATAAACTCGTCATTTTTTTTAAAATTAATGTTATCTTGTCCAAACAAAAACAAAACTTTAAAATTTTTATTATTTATACCATCTATAACTTTATTTATTTTTCCATTTGAACTTAATATATTTAGATCGTAAGACCCTACTGTAGATGCATGATTAGATAAAACATTAAATGAATTCCAATTTTCATTAATTTTATTATTTTTTTTTAAATATTGTTTAAATTTTTGAATAATATAATTTGCAGAATCTAATTTTAAAATTGATTGACCAAGAATAATAATTGGTTTTTTAGATTTTTTAATTTTTTCAGAAATTTCATGTTTTTCATCAACTATTTCTTTAATTATTTCAGTAGAATTATTTAAAATTTTATACGGATATGTTAAATTTCCTAAATCTGTCATTGAAAAAATTTCAGTGTTATTTTTTAAAAATGATTTCCTGATCCTTGCGTTTAATATTGTCGCCTCATATCTTGGATTAGAACCTATCAGTAAGATAAAATCACTTTCTTCAACTCCATTGATTTCAGAATTGAATAAATAGTTAGATCTGTCCTTGTTATCAACAAAACAATGTTCAGGTCTAGAGTCTAAATAAGATGATTTTATTGTTTTAGAAAAAAACTCTTTTATTATAAAAAGATTTTCCATGTTTGTTAAATCTCCTGTTAGACCTGCAATTTCTTCTGGTTTTGATGCATAAATTTTTTTGGAAATAATCTCGTAAGCCTCCTCCCATGAAGCTTTTTTAAAAATACTATCTTTTTTAACATAAGGTGTATCTAACCTTTGATTTTGTAATCCATCACATGCATAACGTGATTTATCTGAAATCCATTCTTCGTTAATATCTTCATTAATTCTTGGTAAAATTCTTTTTACTTCCCATCCATAAGTATCAACTCTAATGTTTGATCCTACTGCATCCATGACATCTATAGTTTCTGTTTTTTTAAGTTCCCAGGGTCTCGCTTCAAAAACGTAAGGTTTTGATGTTAATGCTCCAACTGGACATAGATCAATTACATTTGCAGATAACTCAGACTCCATCGATTTTTCTAAATAGGTACTTATTTCCATATCTTCTCCTCGTCCTATCGCACCTAGCTCAGGAACTCCTGCAATTTCTGTTGCGAATCTTATACATCGTGTACAATGTATACATCTGGTCATTTGAGTTTTAATAAGAGGTCCCATATATTTTTCCGGTACAAATCTTTTATTTTCTTTGTATCGTGATTTATCTATTCCATAAAACATTGACTGATCTTGCAGATCGCATTCTCCACCTTGATCACAAACTGGACAATCTAATGGATGGTTGGCTAACAAAAACTCCATTACGCCTTTTCTTGCTTTCATAACCATAGAAGTGTTAGTTTTTATATTCATACCTTCTGTTGCTGGCATCGCACATGATGCAATTGGTTTAGATGATTTTTCTATTTCAACAAGACACATTCGACAATTTCCAGCTATAGAAAGTTTTTCATGATAACAAAATCTTGGAATCTCAAATCCTGCTTGTTCACATGCCTGAAGCACTGTTAAACCTTCTTCTATTTCAACATCTATTTCATTAACTTTTACTTTAAACATTTTCTTTCTCCAATAAGTGTTGATCTATTAAATAAGGTATATTTTTATTTTTACTTATTAATGGTTTGAAATTATTCTTTTTGACTATTTCTTTTTTAAAATGTCTTAAAAGACCTTGAACAGGCCAAGCCGCACCTTCTCCAAAAGCACATATTGTATGACCTTCTATTTGTTTAGTTACATCCA
>MDTG01126762.1_pt1 | contig 11553 bp, 11 predicted proteins | sample 811421 | NCBI WGS metagenome assembly MDTG01 (sample SAMN05326645, study PRJNA326480) | marine metagenome | isolation source: seawater | place: Pacific Ocean: South East | collected 2011
ATCATCAGTTACTAAATCACCTATTTCTTTAATTCTTAAAAGAGGATCAATCAAACTTCTACCATTTGTTAAGTTTCTGTAAAAATTTACACCTTTGTTAAGAACTTCTTTAGTTACAAAAAAGTTTTTTTTCTTTCTTTGCATATCTTCTCTTTGAGCGCCATATGTATTAAGTTCATCATCTTTTAAGATAGATACGTTTACAGCAGGTCCCAAATTTTCGTTTAAATCAAAAAAATGATCTAGCTTTTTTCTTATTATATCTACTTTTTCAGAATCAAAGTATTCTGTCCAAAGCTCATATCCTTTTTTTTCATAATTATTATCCATAGAATAAAATATTTATATATTTTAGTTATTTTTATAAACAATCAAATTTTAATACAATATCCTTAAAAAGACTGGTAAAAGTATAAAAAATAGCTACTAAAGACAAAATAAACAATTTTAAAGTAAATAATGATTTTGAAAAAAAAAAAAATATTAATTACTGGTATTACAGGGATGGTTGGATCACACTTAGCTGACCACATAATTAAATTTAAACCTAACTGGAAAATTTATGGGTGCTGCAGATGGAGGAGTGATGTTGATAATATAAATCATTTATTTCAAAAAAAAATTTATAATAAAAAAATATTTTTGAGATATATGGATTTGACAGACTTATCATCAGTTCAAGAGGTTGTGAAAGAAGTAAAACCTGATATCGTTTTTCACTTGGCAGCCCAAAGTTTTCCTAAAGCAAGTTTTAATATGAGAACTCTAACTTATGAGACCAATATTATTGGCACTGACAATTTACTTCATTCACTTAAGGATTTAAAAAATAAGCCAATCATTCACATTTGTTCATCTTCAGAAGTATTTGGTAGAGTCTCTAAAAAAGAATTACCTATAGATGAAAAATGCAATTTTCATCCTGCATCGCCATATGCGATCTCCAAAATAGGAACTGACCTTATAGCAAAATTTTATTATGAGTCATATAATATGAAAATTTTAATAACTAGAATGTTTACTCATACTGGTCCTAGAAGAGGTGACTACTTCATGGAATCTACTTTTGCAAAACAAATAGCTTTAATAGAATCTGGTTATCAAAAACCAATTATTTATGTTGGTAATTTAGATACCTTAAGGACCATATCTGATGTTAGGGATGCAGTAAAAGCCTATTGTTTATTAGTTACAACAAAACCTAAATTTGGTGAGGCATATAATATTGGAGGCAACTATACAGCAACAGCAAAAGAGATTTTAAATTTTTTGATTAAACAATCTTTTATAAAAAAAATAAAAATTCAGGTCGATAAAAATAGATTGAGACCTATAGATGCTGATCTTCAAATTCCAAATAGTAATAAATTTAAAAAACACACAAAGTGGAAGCCCGAGATAAAATTTGAGAAAACAATGATTGACCTGCTTAATTATTGGCGTGCAAGAATAAAAAAAAATGGTCCAATAATAAATAGATAAGCTGTGAAAGAGATTGAATTAGATTTAATAAAAAAAAAGTTTTTACCCTTTTTTAAAAAAAAAAGAATTTTAGTAACAGGAGGCACAGGTTTGATAGGGAGGGAAATTTTGAATTTTCTCAAAATGTGCGATGTTAAAGAAATTAGAGTAATTTCTTTAGATAAAATAAAATTGAAAATAAAAAATGTAAAATTTATTTATGGGGATTTGTGTGATTTTAATTTTTGCAAGAAAATAACAAAAAAAATTGATTATGTATTTCATATTGCAGGTATAAAGGGCTCTGTTAAAGTTACTTTAGAAAAACCAGCATCTTTTTTTGTTCCATTATTAATGATGAATACAAATATTTTAGAGGCATCAAGAATAAATAATGTAAAAAGATTAGTTTATACAAGCTCTATTGGAGCTTATTCTAGTGGATCAAAACTAATTGAAAATGTTATTGAGGAAGGAAAACCGATGGATACCTATCCTGGATATGCAAAGAGGATGGCTGAATTACAAATTCAATCATATAAAAAGCAATATAAATTAAAAAATTATTTTGTTTTAAGACCATGCAACGTTTATGGACCTGGAGATAATTTTGATAAAAAAAATGCAATGGTAATACCTAGTTTAATAAGCAAAATTGATGAAAAAAGTTCCAAAGTCGAGATATGGGGAGATGGTAAAAGCGTAAGAGATTTTTTATTTTCAAGAGATGCTGCAAGAGGGATACTTTTAACTTTAATAAAAGGCACTGGAAAAGAGTTGTTCTTAAATTTAGGTAGTGGCAAAGGCTTTAGTGTCAAAGAATTAGTCATTTCATTAAACTCTTTTATAAATTTTAATTATTATTTTAATAAAAGTAAGGCTAGTGGTTATTCATCTAGAGTTTTAAGTATGAAAAAATCAAAAAAAACTTTAAAATTTAAACCAATATATTCATTGAAAGAAGGTCTTAAAGAAACATATTACTGGTACTTAAAAAATAAGAAACAATCGAAATTTAGAAAAAATTATTTTTCAAAATGAAAATTTTAAGAACAAAACTTAAAGGTGTTTATTTAATAAAGAATTATGTTTTTAAAGATTTCAGAGGAAAATATTTTGAAATTTACAATGAAAAAAATTTTTTTAAAAAAAAAATCAAGATAAAATTTATACAAGATGACATATCAATGTCTAAAAAAAATGTTTTAAGAGGAATTCATGGTGACAAAAAAACCTGGAAATTAATTACTTGTATTGAGGGTAAATTTAAACTTTTAGTTGTTAATAATGACAAAAAAAGTAAACAGTTTAAAAAATGGCAAATGTTTACATTATCTGAAAATAATAACCATCAAGTGTTGGTTCCTCCAAAATTTGGAAATGCTCATTTTGTCTTATCTAAACGAGCAATTTTTCATTATAAACAAAATACAATTTATGATCGTAAATCTCAATTTACAATCAAATGGAATGATCCTCTATATAAATTTAATTGGCCCAAAACTGGTAAAAAAATAATTTCTAAAAGAGACAAATAGAAATGAAAAAAAAAATATTGATTTTAGGAGGAACCGGTTTTGTTGGAACAAATTTAGCAAAAGAAATTGATAAAAAAAAATTTCGAGTAACTGCAACCTTTTATAGCAATAAAAAATTTTACAAAGTTAAAGATGTAAAGTACAAAAAAGTAAATTTGCTCAAAAAAATACCTCTTAAGATTTTTGATAAGGTTGATATAGTTTATATGTGTGCTGCTAATTCTTCGGGAGCTAAAATAATGGCTGAAAAACCTCTTTCACATTTGACACCTAACCTAATAATGAACACATTAGTTTTAGAAAAAGCACAACAGGCAAAGGTCAAAAAGTTTGTATTTATAAGTAGTAGCACTGTTTATCCAGTTTCGAGTAAAGCTATGAGCGAAAATGATGTTAATTATAAGTATTTTGACAAGTATTTTATTGTTGGTTGGATGAAAACTTTTTCGGAAATAATGTGCAAAATGTATTCAGAAAAAATTAGACAAAAATTACAAACTATCGTCATAAGACCTGGAAATCTTTATGGTCCTTATGATAAATTTGATCCTGAAAAAGCAAAAGTAGTTCCATCACTAATCCAAAAATTTTTAAGCAACAAAAAAGAAATTATTGTTTGGGGAGATGGTAAAGATATAAAAGATTTTATGTATGTGGAAGATTTTTGTAAAATTATTATTATTATAACAGAGAAATTGAATAAAAGTTCAGTTGTTAATGTAGCAAGTGGAAAAAATATAAATATAAGGGAAATCCTTGAACAATTAAAAAAAATAACAAAAAAGAATGCTAAAATTACTTTTGATATAAACAAACCTCAAATGATTAAGTTTAGAAAAATTTCGGTCAACAAAATGAAAAAAATTATTGGAAAAAAATTTAAGTTTACAAAATTTAAAGAAGGTTTAAGCAAAACAATTAATTGGTATAAAAATGATTATAAGCAAAACTCCATTTAGAATGTCTTTTTTTGGGGGCGGAACTGATTTTCCACAATGGTATAATAATCATGGTGGCTGTGTTTTAACAACCACAATTAATAAATACTGTTATATAAACTTAAGAAAATTACCACCGTTTTTTAATTATCAATTCAGATTGAGATATTTCAAAACAGAAGAAAAAAAAAATATTAAAAGTATTTCACATAATAGTTTTAGAGAAATATTAAGACATTATAAATTTGATAAAGAGTTTATCGAGATTGTTTATCATGCAGATCTACCTGCATTATCTGGATTAGGATCAAGTTCAAGTTCAACAGTAGGTATGATTAATGCTGTTAATGCTTACAAAAATGTGAGATTAAGTAAAAAAAAACTTTATAATGAGGCTATTAAAATTGAACAACAAATTCTTAAAGAGAACGTTGGTTCACAGGACCAAGCTAACGCAGCTTATGGAGGTTTCAATTTTATAGAGTTTAATAAAAATAATATTAAAGTTGATAATATAAAAAACAAAAAGAATGTTAATAAACTTGAAAAATCTATTTTATTAATTTTTACAGGTATGCAGAGACATTCTCAAATAATTGAAAAAGATAAAATTAATTCTATAAATAAGAAAAAATCAATACATAATTTGCTGACCATGAAAGATATAACTTATGAGGCAAAAAAACTAATCATGAGCAATAATTTTAATCAAAAATATTTTGGACAACTTTTAAATGAACAATGGAAATTAAAAAAAGATCTTTCTAGACGAGTTACAAATAATAAAATTGATGAGATTTATAATGGCGCATTAAATATGGGAGCTTTTGGAGGAAAGTTACTTGGTGCTGGTGCTGGTGGATTTTTAATGCTGGTTTGTGATAGTGCTACAAAAAAAAGAATTAAAAAAAAATATTTTAAATTGATGAATATTCCAATCAAATTTGAAAATGAAGGTAGCAAAATATTATATTTAGACAACTCATCTTTTAATTAAATTCAAAATAAGATATCCTTGAAGCAAACTTATGTCTTTTGAGAGTAATCTTGTTTAAACCTATAGATTTCATTAAGGCTAAAGTTTCTCCAGGTGAGTCAGGGTCGTTTAATTCGTCGAAAGCCACAACACTTCCTTTTACTAATCTAGGTTTAATGATTTCCAAACATTTTAAAGTAGGCTCAAAAACATCAAAATCAAAATAAACCATAGATATAATCAAATGTTTATTTTTTTTTATAAGCTCTTTTGTTTTTTGAACTGCGTCACCTTTTAAAACTTCAAATTTTTTAATATGCGAAATAGGATTGTTTTTCTCTATATTTGCCAATTGTTTTTCTAAAAATTTTTCATAATTTTTTGTAGTCTTTAAATTTCCTTTTTTCATCAATTTAGACTTTCCATCCAATTTACTAATTTTGTTAAATCCCTTAAAAGTATCAAATGCATAAATTTTCTTATGTCGATTAAATGGTTCATAAATTCCCCTTAACAAAGCAAAAATGCAAGCATTCTGACCCCATCTTGTGCCATAATCGATAATATTTCCGTTGACCTCAATTTGTTTCTGATAAAGATCGTTCAAACAAAGTATTCTTGAAAGATTTTTTGATGTAAAAAAAATTCCAAGATTTTCCAATATTTCATCATTTGGAATAGTTTTTGAAAATAAACTTTTTAATACATTTATATTAGTTTCATTTTCAATCTCATTTTGAAAAGATATTTTTCCAACTTTATTTAATTTCTTCATTTATTCTTCCAACATTTTTATTCTTTTTTGAAAACCGTATGCAATAACATGTGCCCAAAATCTTAATCTTCCTTCTTTAATATAATATTTATTGTTTTTCTTTATTAGCTTAATTGACTTTAATCTATAACCTTTTTTTATTATTTTTGCTAGTGATTTAGGAGATGGAGATAAGTTTGCTTTATTGATTACAGCATCATTTAAAGATCTAATTTTTTTATAATTAATATCTTTATAAATTACTCTATTTAAGGGTATAGAAATATATTTAGGTTTAAAAGTTTTATTAATTTTATTTAAATCTTTTAAGGAAATTTTTATCTTCTTTGCCTCAATATTATCTTTAAGATGATGAATATTACTAGTGTGTGGTATCAGTATTAAGTTCTTTGATCTATTAAGAAGAAAATTTAGTATTATTGAACTAACAGGTTTATTTAATTTTTTTGATATATCTAGTAATAGTTTTTCTTCTTTTTTTTTAAACAGCAAATTACCAGATCCTAAAGGACTATAGCAGACAATTTTAAGATTATTCTTTAAACAAAATTTAAATTTTTCCTCTATTTCTCTACTTTTTAATGAATATTCCTCTTGAATGAATCTAAAGTCATCTTTTAGTTTTTTTTTAAAGTATTTAATATCTTTTAAATCATAATTACTTAGTCCAAAATATCTAACTTTCCCCCTTTTTTTAAGAAATTTAAACGCTTTAACAATTTCATCATTATTTACATCATAATTTGGCCAGTGTGGTTGTATTAGATCAACTGTTTCAACATTCAAATTTTCACAACTTTTAAAACACGAGTCAATAAATTTTTGATAAGATAAATTTTCGGGACTTACCTTTGTTGAAATAAAAATTTTTTTTTTAAGATTAGGATTTAACTTTCCAATTATTTTTTCACTTTGTCCTTTTCCATAAATTATTGAAGTATCTAAAAAATTTCCTTTTAGATTTTTAATAAACACCCTTAAAGTTTTTTTATGATTTTTATTATAAATTGATTTATTTGCATTGGTGCCACCGAATCCAAAACCATAACCAATATTCTTAATTTTATAAATTGGAACCATAAACCAAAGTTAATTTTTGTTTAAATAATCAAAATATAGTGTATCTATAATATCATAAAATGAAAACCGTATCTGAAATAATAGCCGAAGAATTGAAAAAAAATAAAATAAACGACATTTTTATGTTAACAGGTTATGGAGCAATGTATCTAAATGATGCTATTGAAAAAAAAAAAATTAGATATTTTGCAGCAAGAAATGAAGCTGCCGCTCCAATGATGGCTGAAGCTTATGCCAAACAAAAAAATAGTATTGGCGCAGTATGCGTTACTGCTGGCCCAGGAGCAACTAATGCGTTACCAGGACTAGCTGAGGCATATGTTGATAGTGCCCCAATAATAATTATCTCTGGCCAGGTTGAAAGAAAATTTAGTGCTGATAATTATAAAAAAATATTTCTTAGGACACTAGGAATTGCTGAATTTTCAATCACTAGAATTGTTAAGAATATAACGAAATATTCTGTTACAATTAGAAATCCTTACAATTGTCTGTATGAAATTCAAAAGGCTTTATATTTATGTAAACATGGTAGACCAGGACCTGTCTGGGTAGAAATTCCCCTTGATGTACAATCATATAAAATTAAAAATCCAAATTTATTAAAGAAATTTAAACCTAAATTTATCAAAAAAAAACTACGTAAAACTTATATTAATAAATTTATAAATCTTTTAAACAATTCTCATAAACCCATATTTATTATTGGTAATGGGGTAAAACAATCTCAGACCACTAAATCATTTTATTCACTTGTGAAAAAAAAAAAAATACCTTTTTTCACATCTAGATTTGCTAATGATTTAATTCCTCACTCAAAAAAAGAGAATTTAGGTTTAATAGGAATTAAAGGATCAACTTTTTGTCATGATTTGATTAAAAATAGTGATTTAATAATATCATTAGGTTGTAGATTAGCTCCAGCTTTGATTGCAGGAATTGAAAATTATTTAGGAAAAAAAATTAAATTAATTTCAATAAATAATGACAAGAATGAAATCGAAAATCCATTATTAAAATTTAATTTAAAAATTAATTTAGACTTAAAAATATTTTTTGAGAAATTGAAGTATATAGATCAAAAGATTTACCAAAAAGACAGCTCTTGGCTAACACATTGTAATAAAGTTAAGTTGAATACAGAAATTCCAAATATTTTTAAGAAAAAAAATCCAATAGACTTATATAGATTTATGTATGATCTGGGGAGATATACCTCAAAAAAACATGTGTTAATTACTGACGCGGGATCTAATTATTATATTGGTGGTCAAGTTTGGAAATTTGAAAATGGTCAAATTGAAATTGCATCCTCAACAAATGCTGCAATGGGGCTGTCTATACCTTTATCGATAGGTGCAGCAGTTGCATCAAATAAACAAATAATGTCGGTGACTGGTGATGGTTCTATTGAATTGAACATTCAAGAGTTGAAAACAATTTCACACTATAATTTGAATATAAAAACATTTGTAATTAATAATGGTGGATATGTTTCAATGAAAAAATGGCAAGATGATTATTTTGATGGAAATCGGCTGGATACAGAAGATAAAACTGGTGTTGGAACAATGAATTTCAAAAAAATTGCAAATGCATTTGATATTAAATATCTAAAGATTAAAAATGTTTCTGAAATTGAAAAAAAAATTAAATTTCTCTGTTCTAGGAAAGAACCATTCTTAATTGAAGTTATAACTGACCCAAATCAATATATATATGGAAAAAAATTTTAATATAAAAAAATTAAAATTTCTCTCAATTCATTTAAGACAAGAGTTTATTAAATTACTTATTGATGGATTTAAATATCATATAGGTGGAACTTTATCATGCTTAGATCTTTTAATTGTTTTATTTTACTCCAATTTTATAAAAATTAACAAAAAAAATAGAGATTTTTTTTTGTTGAGTAAAGGTCATGCTTTGGCAGCTTACTATTTGATTTTAATTAATAAAAAATTAATCTCATATAATAAACTCAAAAAAGGTTATAAAGATTTAAGTTTCGGAGGACAGTTAGATATTTTTAATTTAAAATTTGTTGATTGGAACACTGGTTCATTGGGTCATTCTCTGGGGGTTGGTATTGGCCTTTCAATTCGCAATCCAAAAAAAAAGGTTTGGATAATTGTCGGTGACGCAGAATTTGATGAAGGATCTATTTGGGAAGCATTATTTTTTATTTCAGAAAAAAAACTTAAAAATTTGATAATTGTTATAGACAGAAACAAGATGTCTGCAAGCTCTTCCATTCAAAAAAAAGATATTTTTGATAGGAAAATTCTTAATCAACTTAAAATAAATGTTTTGAAAATTGATGGACATAATCACAATGATATTTATAAAAGTTTCAAAAAATCGTCTAAAAATAAATTATCAACAATAATTATTGCAAATACAATTAAAGGTAAGGGTTTTAAAATTTTAGAAAATAATCCAAAATATAGCCATCAAATGCCATCAATCTCAACTTTAAAATCACTTATAAAATAATGCAAAAAGATATTAGAGATATATTTTTTAACAACATAAAAAAAAAATTTTTATTAGATAAAAATTATTACATTTTAACAAATGATGCTGATGTACATGCTTTAAGAAGTATAAAAAAACACGATAGGTTTATTGATGTTGGTGTTGCAGAGCAAAATTTAATTAATATTGCATCAGGTCTTTGTAATAATAAAGGTAAATCATTGGTTTATGGTTTTTGTACTTTTTTAACATTTAGATGCTATGAGCAAATTAAATTTAATTTAGCCAGTCATAATATGAATTGCAAAATAGTTGGTATTGGTCCTGGCTACTCATTTCCTTATGATGGCCCAACTCATCATGGTATTCAGGATTTATACCTAATGTATTTGATACCAGAAATGGAGGTAATTAATATAAGTGATAACAATCTTTCAGATACAATTTCTAAAAACTTTCACAAGATAAAAGGACCTACATACATCAGACTTGAAAAGGGAAGTATGAATTACAATAATAAAATTATTTACAATCTTTCTGACGGATTTAATTTTGTTCATAAAAGTTATAAAAAAAATTTTTTGGTTATTTCTTCAGGCTTTCTATGTAATTTAGCGGTTGAGGAGGCTAAATCAAAAAAAGATGTAGATGTATTAAATTTATTTAAATTTAAAAATATAAATGAAAAAAAATTCATTAAAATTATAAAAGATTACAAAAAAATAATTATTTATGATGAATGCACTCTTTTAGGCGGAATAACGCCAATCATTTTAGGATATTTAAATAAAAATAAATTAAAATTGAATATAATTACTCTCACATCACCAGATAAACAAGTATTCAAGTATAGTTTAGATCGATATAACTTATTGGAAGAATTAAAGATTTCTCCAAAATATTTAAGAAAATTAATCTAAAAAAAGAGACTAATAACATATTATCGTTGATATAATTAGATAATTTTATTAATCATATAAATAAAGTTATAGTATAAATTCTATTCAAAAAAGTAAAAAATGAAATTGAAAAAAAACCCAATAAATTTTGCATATCAATTATCTAAATTATGGTTTGGTGCGAACTTAAAGCAACTTAAACCCAAACTTGAAGATCATGGTAAAAAATACACAGGTAAAAAAATTTCTTTAAGCACAACTTTTTCAGTTACCTTTGTATGTAATTTTGAATGTTCACATTGTGGAGCTGATATAGATAATTCTAAAGCTAAATTAGATATTCAATCAGATAAAATATTATCTTTAATTAAAGAAATGAGTGAGAGTGGCATGATACGAGTCGGCTTTACCGGAGGAGAGCCTTTAGTAAGAAAAGGAATTGATAATATTATTCAGACAAGTGCAGATAACAATTTGATGATTTCACTAACAACTAACGGTTGGTTTGTAAAAAGATATTCTGATGTTTTGAAAAATGTAAATTTACTTACCGTGAGTATTGATGGTACTGAAGGAACTCATGACTTTATAAGAAGAAAAAAAGGCAGTTTTGCTAAAGCTATTGAAGCTGTTAAGATTGCCAAAGCTAATAATATACCTGTTTTGGTAAATACAACTATTATGAGTGCAAATTTAGATAATATTCCTGAAATGAATAAGTTGATGAAAGAGCTCAATGTAAATTGGTCTCTTGAAGCTTATATTGAACATGATGTTATAAAAAAATGGCAACATGGATCAAATTTAAGTAGACCAACTGATGATTTATTCAGCGAAGTAATAAAAAAAATAAGTGATAACAAAAGAATCGTTAATTCTGATGATTATCTTAATATGATAACAAAAAAACAGATAAAGGCCCCAAATGTCTGTTTTGCAGGGATTGGTTATTCTGTTATATCTCCTGAAGGAGAACTTTATCCTTGTTTTCCAGCGATGCTCGATCCTAAATTTAAGGGAATGGATTTAAAAGTTATGTCTTTCAGGGAGGCTTTTGAGGAAATGCCACTTTATAGATCTGGATGCTCAACTTGTGATATGGTTTGTCATATGGAAATGAATAGTTTGTACAGTTTTTCTCCAAACTCAATTAAAAAAGCCTTCAAATATTTAAAGAAATAAAAAAAATTAAATGAATAAAGAAGAATTAATTGCTTTTGAAGAAAAAATAAAAATAATTTATGAAAAAGGTAAAATAAAAGCACCAATACATTTGTCTGGTAATAATGAGTCTCAATTAATAAAAATTTTTAAAAGAATTAATAAATCGGACTGGGTTTTTTCAACTTGGAGAAATCACTATCATGCTTTATTAAAAGGAATTCCTGCTAAATGGCTTGAAAAAGAA
>MDTG01128780.1_pt1 | contig 11553 bp, 10 predicted proteins | sample 811421 | NCBI WGS metagenome assembly MDTG01 (sample SAMN05326645, study PRJNA326480) | marine metagenome | isolation source: seawater | place: Pacific Ocean: South East | collected 2011
CAATGAAAGAGGCCACATTATGCTTTCCTTCGAAGGAAGACCTTAACTCTATTTTTGCTTCAATGGAAAACCTGGAATTTCTCCAGGAATATTGTAAAACACCAAACGAATTTTTTGTTGTAAAAAAAGGGGGAAATCAGTCGCCACAAATAATATCAGGTAAGGAAAATTCTCTAAGGCTTAAGGGATTCAAAAAAATAGATAAAGTCTCTGATTCAACTGGAGCAGGGGATAGCTTTAATGCAGGTTTTATTGGGGCTTATTTAATGGGGGAAAAATTATCAAAGTCACTACAGTATGGTCATGAATTAGCTTCAAAGATTTTGAAGCACAAGGGGGCTATTTGCTCAACTGAAGAAATTGTCGAATTTAATTTTAAATAATTTACTGACAGAATGAGTATAATTGAGGGTTGGATGGAAAAGACTTCAGTATTGATCATTGGAAAATACGCAGAGATAGAATGTAATGTCCAAAGATATCAATCTCATTTTGTCGTCACACAAGTAAATAACTTGGAAGAGATTAGGCAGATTAGAAAAGCTGAACGAGTTAAGATTAAAGCTATTGCTTTTAAAGGGCACTCTCGCTTTGATTTAAGAATAATTAAGCAGTTCCCGTCCTTAGAGATAATAGCCAATTTTGGGGTGGGGTATGACACTATAAGTGTCCTAGATGCCAAGAAGTTAGGAGTTGTAGTAACATATACACCGGATGTTTTAAGTGACGACGTAGCTGACTTAGCCTTGGCTTTATTGTTTGGTGTTTCTAGGCAGCTTTCCCTGGGTCTGGATTGGATTAAATCGGGATTATGGCCTATAAGGGGTGAGATGCCTTTGAACAAAAGAGTTTCTGGTTCCACATGTGGTATTGTCGGTTTAGGTAGAATAGGTTTTGAGATAGCCAAGCGGTTAGAGAATTTTAAGGTAAAAATCCATTATTTTTCAAGAAAGAAAAAAAATGTATCCAAAGACTGGACATACCATGATAATCCGGTCGATTTGGCCAAAAGCGTTGAGAACCTTTTTGTATCAATAATAGGTGGTCCTGCCACCCATGGATTTATTTCAACTGAAGTTTTAAAAGCATTAGGCCCTAAAGGTATCTTAGTAAATATTTCTAGGGGTTCAACAATTGATGAAAAAGCACTATTAAATGCTCTGGAGAAAAAAAGAATATTTGGTGCGGGGCTTGATGTATTTGAGGATGAGCCAAACATAAACCCTAGATTTTTACAATTAGGAAATGTTTTTATGCAACCTCATCAGGGTTCTGGCACACGCGAGACCAGGCAAGCCATGGGAGATCTCCAGTTTAACAATATATTGCATTATCTAGGAAGTGGAAAGGCATTGACCTTAGTCCCTGAAATGCAATAACAAAAACTAGGTAAATGCTGCGACCTCTTGTTTTTGAATTCCAAGGTGTTCTATCTCTACTTCCATAATATCTCCGACCTTTAGAAAAACCGGTGGTTTCATACCAATACCGACTCCTTCAGGGGTGCCTGTGGCAATAATATCGCCTACTCTTAGTTCCAGAAAGCGGGTCAAGTAAGCAATTATTTGGCGGACAGTAAATATCATATCTGAGGTATTAGAGCTTTGTACAGTGGTTCCATTTAATTTCAGGCTTAAATTCAAGTTTTGTGGGTCGGGGATGTCATGTTTGGTCACTAGGAAAGGCCCTATTGGGCCAAAAGTTGGTGCTGATTTTCCTTTTATCCATTGGCCACCATGATCAAATTGAAATGATCTTTCAGAAACATCATTGATAACACAATACCCTGATACTACCTCTAACGCTTCTTCTTCAGGCACGTGTAGACAGTTTTCTCCAATTACCACACCTAACTCTACTTCCCAGTCGGTTTTTTCCGAACCTTTTGGGATGATGACTTTGTCATAGGGACCTGAAATTGAAGAGGTGGCCTTTGAGAATATTATGGGTTCAGTAGGTGAATCAGCACCCGTTTCTCGAGCGTGTTTTGCATAGTTTAGGCCAATGCAATAAAAATTTGGTGCATCGGCTAAGCAACTCCCCAATCGAACAGATCTGGGTACATGCGGAAGTTTCACATAGTCTTTATTGATAATTTTTTCTAATGAATTTAAAGAAACGCCATGGTGATAGAAATCAGCACAATAATTTGATAAATCCCTAATGTTCCCTTCAGGATCTATTAAACCAGGTTTTTCATTATCTTTCTCTCCGAAACGCACCAACTTCATTATTAAAACTACTACCTTTTAAAAATTTTACAATTTATGGTTGGACAAAACAAATTTGGTATAAATAGTAAACCAGATGTAATCGAATGTCGCATACCGAGCCATTACTTGCAATGGGAAAAGAAAATTCTGATCAATACTGGTTGACCCATGCTGGTTCAATAGACTATTTTGAGTAGCATTTTTGATTTTACATCTTGCTTAGGATTGGCTATTCAAGAGCAGAATGGGAAGCTAACGATATTATAGTTTTATAATCTTAAAGGACTAAAATAAAACTTGGACAACTCTCAACATAACTATAAAGAAATACTCCACCCTAGTCCTGTTATTAGTTCAGTAGTCCATGTTATATTGTGTTTCCCTAACTTAATGAATCGTTTTGGCGCGAAAGAGGGTTTATTAGTATCTACAAATTTTAGTTCGTGTCGTTTTGTTAAGTTGTCCTGTAATAATTACTATCTTATTGCTTTTTTGGTTCTTGGGTCTAATGGATGATTTTATTTTCAAATTAGACGATGGTGATAATGTCGCTTTAGCTAGACGAACCTTGCAAATTGGTGAAGTCGGTGCATTGTCTTGCATACCTTCAGGACATAAAATGGCCGCTAAGGAGATTGCTGAAGGGGAAGTTATCATTAAATACGGTCAACCTATAGGTTATGCGAAGACTTTAATAAATGCAGGAGATCACTTGCATACGCACAATATAGTGTACCGTGATGTGGAAAGAATTTACAATTTTTCAACCAGAATCAAAAGTCATTCAGTCCCAAGCATCAAATCTGATTTCTATGGCTATAAAAGATGTAATGGGAGTGTTGGAACAAGAAATACTATAGCCATTTTGACCTCAGTAAATTGTTCGGCAACTGCAGCTAGGATGATCGCTGACCATTTTAACGAGGCCAAAATGAGTAAGTTCTCTAACGTTGATGGGGTTAATGCTTTTGTCCATGGAACAGGCTGTGGTATGGCTGACTCCGGAGATGGGTTTGAAACTTTGCAAAGAGTAATGTGGGGTTATGCAAAAAATCCAAATGTGGCTGGAGTTCTAATGGTTGGGCTGGGTTGTGAGATGAACCAAATCGATTGGCTTTTAGATGCTTATCAGATTGATAAAGGCCCTTTATTTCAAGTTTTAAATATTCAAGATGTATGTGGCTTAAAGAAGACTATAAATAAAGGTATTGAGAAAATTAACGAAATGTTACCCTTGGTTGACAGTAATGTTAGAACTTTGTGCCCAACCTCTTCATTGGTACTTGGGCTGCAGTGTGGAGGTTCGGATGCTTGGTCTGGTATAACAGCTAATCCAGCTTTAGGTCATGCTTGCGATCTACTAGTGGCTCAGGGAGGCACGGGGGTTCTGGCTGAAACCCCTGAAATCTATGGAGCAGAACATTTATTGACGGAGCGTGCCATCACTTCCAGTGTTGGCAAAAAACTTTTGGAACGGATAAAGTGGTGGGAAGATTATACCAGTCGAAATTTTGGATCAATGGATAATAATCCTTCACCGGGAAACAAAGCTGGTGGTTTGACTACTATTTTGGAGAAATCTCTGGGTGCGGTTTCAAAGGCAGGAACTTCAAATTTGAATGATGTTTACAAATATGGGGAGTTAATTACCAATAAAGGTTTTGTGTTTATGGATAGTCCTGGTTATGATCCTGCCTCAGTTACAGGCCAGATTGCTAGTGGTTGTAATGTCATAGCTTTCACTACCGGCCGAGGATCAGCATTTGGATCTAAACCTTCACCTTGCATTAAAATTGCCTCCAATTCAGACCTGTTTCAGAAAATGCCAGAAGATATGGATATAGATGCCGGGAAGATACTTTCTGAGAATTCTTCAATTGAAGAGATGGGCAAACTAATTTTTGATCATGTGCTAGCAGTAGCATCCGGAGATAAATCTAAATCAGAAGCCCAAGGTTTAGGAGATTTTGAATTTGTTCCCTGGCAAATAGGTGCTGTAATGTAGTAAATATGGGATTGAGATCCAACCTTTGATGGCTTAGCATTATATGGCGTTAATAATTCCATAATTGGAGACTGTTATGAGACTTAATGGAAAAAAAGCATTTATTACTGCTGCTGGCCAAGGGATTGGTAAGGCAATTTGTGAGAAGTTTGTTTCTGAAAACTCGGAGGTTTATGCTACGGACCTCAACGAAGAATTACTTAAGAGCTTGCCTGCCGACAAAGTTAGTGTTTTAGATGTAACTCATAAAGAACTGCTGCAGGAAGAGATTGTAAAGTTCAATCCGGATATCCTAGTTAATTGTGCTGGTTTCGTTCATGCAGGAAGTATTTTGGATGCTTCTGACGAGCAATTTGATTTTGCAATTTCATTAAATGTCAAATCAATGTTTCATGCTATCCAAGCAGTAACTCCATTGATGCTTGAAAAGAAAACTGGCTCAATCATAAATATTGCGTCTGTTGTGTCTTCTATTATTGGGGCCCCGAATAGATTTATTTATGGCCTTTCTAAGGCAGCAATAATAGGTTTGACAAAATCTGTTGCCGTAGAATTTGTCGGTCAAGGAATTAGATGCAATTGTATCTGTCCAGGAACAGTTGACACCCCATCACTGCACCAACGTTTGAAAGATACTGGTGATTATGAAAAGGCAATGACAGATTTTGTGGCTAGACAACCCATGGGCAGGATTGGAGAACCCGGAGAAATCGCTAGTTTGGCAGTTTACCTTGCGTCTGATGAGAGTAATTTTACAACTGGGCAAACCCATATTATTGATGGTGGTTGGTCTGTTGGTTAGGACCTTAACCTATGAAGATTTTTTCAATCTAATTGGCTAAATAAGTTCGTGCTATTTAGTATTTGCCTAGGCATCATTTAAATCTAAATAAAAAGGGATAGTATAGTTGTTTATAGAATTTTGGTTAGCTACTGATCCAACGAGCGAGCTATAAGTTCTTTCATTATCTCGTTTGAACCACCGTAAATTTTTTGTACTCTTGCATCAGCATACATTCTGGCTATTGGGTAATCTAAGATGTATCCGTAACCACCATGTAATTGAAGGCATTCGTCCATGACTTCATTTTGAACTTGTGATCCCCAATATTTGGCCATTGAGGCTGTTGCGGCATCAAGCTTGCCATCGATTAATCTGGCAACACAATCATTCACAAATGATCGTAGAACTTCTGCTTTTGTCTTAGCTTCAGCGAGTTTGAATCTGGTATTTTGCAGATCCATGATACGTTTCCCAAATGCCTTTCTTTCTTGCACATACTTCACTGTTTCTTCAAAAGCAAAGTCTATAGCACCTAATGCTGTAATGCCTATCAGCAACCTTTCCCAAGGCAATTGTTTCATCATCTGGTAAAAACCTTGCCCTTCCTCGGGGCCGATCAGGTTTGTCAGGGGAATTTTGATGTCATCGAAAAATAATTCTGCCGTGTCATTTCCCTTTAGACCTAACTTTTTAAGTGGACGCCCCCGCCTGAATCCATCTGCTTCTTTAGTATCCAATAACACTAGTGAGATACCTCTGGCTCCTGCCGATATATCAGTTTTTGCCGCTACGACTATGAGATCAGCAGAACCCCCATTAGTTATGAAAATCTTGGAACCATTGAGTCTGTATTGATTGCCATCTCGCTTGGCAGAGGTTTTTATGGCTTGCAAATCTGAGCCAGCTCCCGGTTCAGTCATTGCAAGAGCGGCGATTGAGGTGCCTGCTATTAGTCTCGGTAGCCATTTACTCTTCTGTTCATCAGTGCCGTAAGAATTAAGATAATGAATGACAATAGATTGGATTCCATAGCCCCAACCTGAATCACCTTTTCTTGCCTGCTCATATACGGTTATAGAATCAAAGCCTATGTCACCTCCAAAGCCTCCCACAGATTCAGGAACGGCTCCTCCCATAATTCCCGAGTCTCCCGCCTTTTCCCAAAAAGAGTTAGGTACTTTTCCTTGGTCTACCCATTCTTCTATATTAGGACTCATTTCTTCCTCATAAAATTTTTGAACGCTATCACTAAAAAGCTTATGTTCCTCGGTGGCCCATTTATCAAAAGGTGAATATAGAGTCATATTATTCCTATTATTCTAATTAATTTTCTTGCATTCTTGTTTCTGCCAGTTCAGCCCAAAATGAAGCTCCTAGGGGCAGTGCCTCATCGTTAAAAACATAGGTCGGGTTATGAACGCCAGCAGAATTACCATTGCCAATAAGGATATAGGCTCCCTTTCTAGAATTCAACATAAATGAAAAATCTTCTGCACCCATTATCTTGTGGGCATCTACTACGGTCCGGCCACTCACTGCTTTTGCTACCTTTGCCGCCAAATTAGTTTCCTCGGCTGAATTTTTCATGACAGGGTAACCTTCTGTATATTCTACTTCTGCTGAGCCACCGTAGCTCTCGGCTATTAATTTTGATAGACGAATTAGATTTTTTTTTGTCGTTTTTTGAACCTCTTTTTCAAAAGTTCTCACTGTTCCTTTGAGAGTTATGGTTTCGGGTATCACATTAAATGAATCAGTATCAGATTTGAAAGTACATACTGAAACAACAACATTCTTTATTGGATCAATATTTCTAGATGAAATACTTTGAAGAGCCATCACTACATTGCTCCCAACCAACACAGGGTCAATTGTTTCCTGAGGTTTTGCAGCGTGACCACCTTTGCCTTTAACCTTTATGCAAAATGTATCTGCGGCTGCGAAAAAATCTCCTTCCTTAATGGCAAAACTACCCAATTCCAAGCCGGGCATATTATGCATCCCATAGACTTCCTGGATTTCAAACTGATCCATTAATCCATCATCAATCATTTCTTTGGCGCCGCCCCCACCTTCTTCTGCAGGCTGAAAGATTACTGCTACCTTACCATTAAAATTTCTTGTTTCTGCCAAATAGTTGGCCGCTCCAAGTAGCATGGCGGTATGTCCATCGTGTCCGCAAGCATGCATTACACCTGGGACCTTGGATGCATAATCCAAATTTGTTTTTTCTTGCAATGGTAGGGCGTCCATGTCGGCTCTTAACCCTATGACTTTTCCAGAAGAAATTTTCTTACCGTGAATGATTCCTACTACACCCGTTCTCCCCAAACCTGTTATGACTTTATCGCATCCAAATTCTTTTAATTTTTTTTCCACAAACGCTGACGTTTTAATTGTGTCATATAAAAGTTCCGGTGTTTCGTGGAGATGATGTCGCCATCCTTTGATACTTTCAAAGAGTTCTCCAAACTTATTTTTGATAGGCACTAAAATACTCCTGATCTAGTTAGAGAGTTCAGTTATTAGTGATTTAATAAATTTAGTACCAAGTTCTAATTGTGATTTATCCAAGTATTCATTAGCTTGATGAGCTTGCTCAATTGATCCTGGACCACATATTATACAGCTATAACCTTCCTCTTGAAACTGTCCAGCCTCTGTTCCGTAAGAAACCTTGCCAGTTGAGTTGTTCCCCGTGAGCCTACGTACTAAGTTCTCTGCATCCCCGTTTTTCTCTGGTTTTAAGCCTGGAACCCAATGGTGCCGTGAAACTACTATTCCTGCTTCATGTCTTATTTTCTTAATTCTAGCTTGAATCGATTGTGCAAAATCTTCGTATTCTTTTACTAAGGCCTCGCCATCATCTGAAGGTAGACATCTTATATCCATAGTGAAAGTACATTTTTTTGAGGTTATATTAGCGGCAGTACCACCATTTATTTTACCAACATGTAGTGTAGTGAATGGAGGTGTAAACATTTTGTCTTCAAGATGAGGTTCTTTCTTTTGATTTTCCTCAGTCTTTTGAGTAATCCAATTGATTAGTTCTGCGGCCGTCATGATTGCAGAAACACCCGTAGGTAGCAAACTTGAATGAACTTCAAAGCCAGTAACTTCTGTATCAAGACCTATAGAGGCTTTGTGCCCATCAACTGATTTCATCATGGTCGGCTCGCCCACAATTACAGATGTTGCCGTGGGTAAGCTTTGTCGCATTTTACGGATCATTGAAGGAGCTCCAACACAACCTACTTCTTCGTCATAACTGAAGGCAAGTTGTATTGGCTTTTTTAATCCAGCTCGCAACATGTTTGGGACTAAAGAAAGACATATGGCGTTAAATCCCTTCATATCACAGGTGCCTCTACCATAAATTTTAGAATCTTTTTCTATAATTTTAAAAGGATCTGTGTCCCAATTTTGACCATCAATCGGAACCACGTCGGTATGCCCTGAAAGGATCGTTCCACCTGGTTCGTTTGGGCCTACATTAGCGAATAAGTTAGCTTTGGTTTTATCACTATTATAGACAAGATCACTTTTGATGTTATAACTTGAGAGATATTCCTGAATGAATTGAATGATTGGTAGGTTACTATTTCTAGAGACTGAGTCGAAAGCAACTAACTTCTCCAGCATCTCTAGCGAATTATATTCTGTAGGCATGGTAATCCTCAAATATGAAATCTAACAATTCAATTTTAATTGAGATAATATTTTAATACAAGATAGCAGATAGCAATTATATTTGATTCATCGTATTGCTTTTATTGATTAAACTTAATTTTCATGCAAACTTAAAGAATCTAACAACATTTTTTCATTACAGGAGTAGAGTTTGGGATCAGAAAGAAAACCCATTGTCAAAATGGATGGGCTCAAGGTGGTTTTTCAAACTAAGCTGGGTTCGGTGACTGGTGTTGAGAATCTCTCATTTTCAATATTCCCAGGTGAAACTGTTTGCTTAGTGGGAGAATCAGGTTCAGGCAAGTCAGTTTCTTCTTTAGCCCTTATGAGATTGATAGAATTTGATGGTGGAAATATAGAATCTGGTAAAGTTTTATTTTCGTCTGAATCGATGTCAGACAAGGATCTGATTAAAGAAAGCCAAAAAGACATGCGCAATATTAGAGGCAATGAGATTGGAATGGTTTTTCAAGAGCCAATGACAGCTCTAAACCCAGTTTTCACAATTTCTCGACAACTTACAGAAGGGTTAAGAATTCATAAAGGATTAAGCAAAAATGCAGCGCAAAAAGAGGCCTTAGAGCTTTTAAAAAAAGTCCGAATCCCTGAACCAGAGCGTCGTTTGAACCAATTCCCTCATCAATTGTCTGGGGGTATGAGACAACGTATTGTTATTGCAATGGCACTGGCATGTGAGCCAAAACTTTTGATAGCAGATGAACCAACTACTGCTCTGGATGTTACTATTCAAGCTGAAATTCTCTCCCTATTAAATAGGCTAAAGAAGGAAACTGGGGCAGCTGTCTTGTTTATTACTCACGATATGTCCGTTGTTGCTCAAATTGCTGATAGGGTTGTGGTAATGTATCATGGTAAAAAGGTTGAGGAGGGAGATGTTTATAAGATTTTTAATAATCCTGAACAGGATTATACAAAGAAATTACTTTCTTCAGTTCCAAAATTAGGCGCTATGGTAGGTAAGAAATTCCCAGAGGCAATGAAACTTGATAGCTCTCAAGATGCAGACCCAATACCAATAAAAGGAACAAATGAACCTTTACTGGAGGTCAAAAATTTAACCACCCGGTTTCCGGTGACAGGAGGTGTTTTAAGGAAAAAAGTGGCAAATTTGCATGCTGTAGAGGATGTATCATTCACCCTTAATAAGGGACAAACCTTTTCGTTAGTTGGCGAATCTGGTTGTGGTAAGACGACAGTTGCGCGATCTATTCTTAGGCTTGAAGAGGCGATGTCAGGTCAAGTTTTGATGAATGGAGTGGATGTTTTGAAGCAGAGCAAGGCTGAAATGTTGGAACAAAGGTTAAATATGCAAATGGTTTTTCAAGATCCATATGGATCATTAAATCCTGTTATGCAATTGTTTGACCAGGTGGCAGAACCCTTACTCAATTTTAAAATGGCAAAAGGTGCAGATCTCAACAAAAGGGTTGCTAACTTATTTGACAGGGTTAGACTCCCACAGTCTTTTCTTACTCACTATCCCCATGAACTTTCTGGAGGACAGAGGCAGCGAGTCGCTATTGCTCGGGCCATCGCTCTAAATCCTAAACTAGTTATTTTAGATGAAGCAGTGTCGGCGCTTGATGTATCTGTACAGGCGAGTGTTCTCAACTTGCTTTTGGAACTTCAGGTTGAACTTGGGTTGTCATATTTATTTGTCAGCCATGATATGGCTGTGGTGGAAAGAGTGAGCCACTTTATTGGAGTGATGTATCTAGGGCGAATGGTGGAAATCGGTGATCGAAAAGCGATATTTGAGAATCCTAACCATCCCTATACTAAGGCTTTAATGAAAGCGGTGCCAGTTGCAGATCCCAAGAAACGTAACAATATTGATGATCTAAAATTTAAACCAATTTCTTCACCAATTCATCCACTCGAACATATTCCCGATCCGTCGGCTTATTCTGAGATAAAGAGAGGACATTTTGTGTTAACAAATGAGTTGGGGTATAGTTAATTGTTCAAAATTTTTCGATATTTATATGTAGATTTAACAATTGACATGAAATCTCAAGGTCTGCTTTTGTAATAAAGTCAGTTAAACCAATTGAACTTGACATGCCGTAACGTAAAGTTAATAAGCATTTTAATAATAATATTAATGATTTCTTGGGTTGCCACCAGAATGGAAATCATATTAAGGTTTTGGCTGGGGAAATTGAGCATACGAAAAATTTTAGGGAGAAAAGAGATGAAACTAAAAATAACAATGATTGCTACAGCATTGATTATGGCGATCACAAATGCGGTTTATGCCGCAAGAGGAACTGATGGAAATGTGAGTATTATTTACTGGCAGGCCCCGTCAATATTGAATCCATATTTATCTAGCGGTACCAAGGATATTGAGTCAGCTTCTTTAGTCATTGAGCCATTAGGTAGATATACAGAGACAGGTGCCCTTGTACCATTTTTGGCAGAAGAAATTCCAACAGTTGCCAATGGGGGCGTATCAGCTGATCTCACAACTATTACATGGAAGCTACAAAAAGGACTTCTTTGGTCTGATGGAACACCTGTGACCTCAGCTGACGTTAAGTTTTCAGCAGACTATTGTATGGATCCTGACGGAGGCTGTTCTCAATTGGCAAAGTTTGATGGTGTGAAATCTATTGCAACGCCTGATGAGTTGACAGTTGTTGTAACCTTCAAGGGGCCTATGCCAAACCCATATGGACCATTCATGGGAGGTCAAACACCAATTATTCAAAAGGCCCAATTTGAAAACTGCATGGGTTCTAAGGCTCAACAATGCACTGAGCAAAATTTTAATCCGATAGGAACTGGACCATTTGTTGTCACTGAATTTCGACCTAATGACGTCATACAGTACAAAG
>MDTG01174920.1_pt1 | contig 11553 bp, 17 predicted proteins | sample 811421 | NCBI WGS metagenome assembly MDTG01 (sample SAMN05326645, study PRJNA326480) | marine metagenome | isolation source: seawater | place: Pacific Ocean: South East | collected 2011
ATATTCTCCTGAAAAAAAATTGAGTACACTTTATTTTACAAATAAATATCTATTTTAGTAAATGTTTTTTTTTAAAAGAGTTAAGATTTATTTAATTTTCTTTTACATTTAAATTACTATCAATAGTATTTAATGAGTTTAAATTGAGGGAGTGTAAAATGGAAGATTCTAATATTTTTGAAACTAAGCTAGCAATCCGTGAGGTGCTTGATAGGTATTGTGATGGAGTAAATCAACGTGATTCAGAAATTTGGGGCAGTACTTGGTCTAAAAATGCAATTTGGGAAATTCCTCACTTAGAAATAAAAAATGAGGGAAGGGATAATATTGTTATGATTTGGAGTGAGGCAATGAAAGGGTATCCATTTGTTCACATGATAGCTCAACCTGGATTTATAAACATTAATGGTGATGAGGCAACTATGAGGAGTTACACTTTAGAGACAGCAGTATTACCAGATGGAACTGAAATTCATCCATGCGGTCAATATGATGATAAACTTATTTTAGAGGACGGTGAGTGGAAGTTCTCTCATAGATCTTTTAAAAATTTACACGGTGAATAACATCTAATAAGTTCATAAAACAAGCTTTGGATTTTTAATGAAATTTATAATATTTGATTTAGATGATACCCTTTTGTGTGGTGATTGTGAGAGATATTGGTCTGATTTTATGATCAAAAAAAATCTTTTAAAAGAAGGTGATCATACTGCAAAAATTAATCAATTTGATGATGACTATCGCAAAGGTATTTTAGATTTTGATTCATACTCATCTTATATTCAAGAACCTTTAAGAGGAAGAAATCTTGATGAAGTTAATTCATTTATAAAAGAGTTTATTCCAAATGTTATCGATGAATTATCAGACAGTTTAACGAAAAAACTTATTTTAGAGTCAAAATCAGCTGATAAAGTTTTAATTGCATCTGGATCACATGATTTTTTGGTTAAAGGATTTGCTGATTATTTTGAAATTGAATCAAGTATTGGAACTCCAGTTGAAATAAAAAATAATATTTTTACAGGAAATTTATCAGGTGAACCAACCTTTAAGCACGGTAAGGTTAACGCTGTAAAAGTATGGTGTTCAGAGAATAAACTTAAAATTTCTGACTCAATTTTTTATTCTGATTCTATCAATGATTTACCTATGTTTGAAGTTTGTGGACAGCCAATAGCTGTAAACCCTGATAAACTTTTAAAGGATATTGCAATTAAGAGATCTTATGAGATTATTGAAAGATAGTTTTCTTAATATTGAAATCAAATTAATAAAGGAGAGTGAAAAATGTTTAGTCATATTATGGTTGGTGCAAACAGTATAGACGAGTCAAAAGCATTCTACGATGCTGTTTTAGGTGCAATAGGTTATAAGCCTGGAGTAATAGATCCAAAAGGTCGTTGTTTTTATGCAACTAGTTCGGGAATTTTTGCAATAAGTGTTCCTATTGATGGTGAACCAGCTGGACCAGGTAATGGAAGTACAATTGGTTTCGCAGTTGAAAGTAAAGAAGCTGGGGATGCTTGGCATGCTGCAGGTATAGCGAATGGTGGAATAACATGTGAGGATCCTCCTGGAGTTAGAGAGGATATGAATATTTATCTTGCTTATATGCGAGATCCTGCTGGAAATAAATTGTGTGCTCTTCTTAGAATGAGTTAGTATGAGTGTTTCTAAAAATAAAGAATTAATAAAGCGTTGGTATGAAGCCCTAGCCGATGGTGATTTTGAAACTATTTTTAATATGCATCATGATGACGTTGTTTATAATATGCTTGGAAATACTCCAGTCTCAGGAAGAATCTATGGAAAAGATGCTTGCTGCAATGGAATGATTGGACAAAAGCTTCTTGAAAAACTTATTCCAGAAAAAATAAAATTTTCAAAACAATGGAAAATAATAGCTGCAGAAAATGACAGAGTTGTTGGGCTTATGAAGGGTGGTGGACCTTGTCGAAATGGCGAAGATTATGAACAAACATATTGTGAAATTTTTACGATAAAAGAGGGCAAAATTATTGAACTGCATGCTTTTTTCGATACAGTTCTAATAGAGCAATGTTTATTTAATAATCCTTTATTAAATAAACCAAAGCCTGTTGAGGATCCATTTCAGATCAAATAATCAATATTATTGATGAATGTAAGTATGAAAATAAAAGATATTATTAAGCTATACAATGAAAAGAATTTTTATGAAGCTCTAAATTCTATTAATTCTTTTTTGGAATCAAATACTCAAAATAATCAGGCATATAACTTAAAAGGTGTAATATTAAGAGCTCTTGGAAGAAGTAATGAGGCTTTATTAAGTTATGATATGGGTATAAGTATTAACCCTAATGACCACCTCCTCTATAATAATAAAGCTAATGTTTTAAGGGATTTGAAAAAATTTAATGAAGCTGAAGAGTGTTATAAACAATCCCTAAAGATAGACAATAACTATTATAAGACTTTATGTAATTTATCTGAACTTTATATTGAAGTTGATGATTATGAAAAATCAGAATATTATTCAAAAAAATCTATTTTAATAAATGATATGTATCCTGAGGCTTATAGAGTTCTGGGTGTTGCTCAAAAAAAATTAAACAAAAAAAATAAATCTATTAAAAACTTTAAGAAATATTTAGAATTTAATCCTCATTCAAGTACAGTAATTCACCAAATTGATCTTTTAGAAGGAAACACCCCCGAAACATCTCCAGTTGAGTTTATTAAAGATGTATTTGACTCCTATGCATATAGATTTGAAGAACACCTTATGAATGATTTAAATTACGCTGGTCCAAAGGCCATTAAAGATTTAATTAAAAATAATTTTTATAAAAATAAAGCTTTTACAAATATCCTAGATTTGGGTTGTGGGACTGGGCTGAATGGATTTTTTTTAAAAACTTTATGTAAAAATCTTATCGGAATTGATTTATCAGAAAATATGTTAAGAATAGCTAAAGAAAAATCTATCTACGATCGACTTATTAAAGATGATTTTATTAATGTCCTAGAAAAAGAAGAGATTTCTTATGATTTATTTGTTGCATCAGACGTATTTATTTATACTGGAAAGCTTGAAAAAATTTTTGAATTAATTAATTTACGTTCAAGTAAAGAATCTTGGTTTATTTTTACTACAGAGAATCAAAAGAATGGGACTTATAATCTTCAAGATACAGGAAGATATACACATTCAATTAATTATATTAAAAGTTTATGTGAAAAAAATAATTTTAAAATTAATTTTTACGAAGATTTTGACTTAAGACTCCAAAATAAACAGTGGGTAAAAGGTAATATATTTCTAGTAAAAATTTTAAATTAAGAGGCTTTGTAAATGCATTTAAAGAATAAAAGAATAATAGTAACAGGATCAGCTAGCGGAATGGGTGAGGCAACTTTGAATGCATATGTCGAAGCAGGCGCTCATGTTATTGGCATGGATGTATCTGATGAAAAGGGAATTAAAATTTGCGATAAAGCTAATGAAGATGGACCAGGAAAATGCCTGTATATTCATGCTGATGTTTCTGATAAATCAAGCGTTATGAATTCATTTTCAAAAGCTAATGATATTCTCGGAGGTCTTGATGCGCTTGCTCACCCTGCAGCTATTCAGCGTTCATCTGATGCTTCTGATGTAAGTGTTGAGGATTGGGATTTAATGTTTGCAGTAAACGTTAAGGGTACAATGCTAACCAACCAAGCTGCTCATTCAATTATGAAGCTCAATGGAGGTGGTTCTATTATAAATTTTGGATCTATATCTGGATTAAGGCCTGAGCCATCAGCTTCAGCATATTCCTCAGCAAAAGGGGCTGTCCACTCTTGGACAAGAACTGCTGCGGGTACTTGGGGTAAAGACAATATTAGAGTAAATGCTATTCTTCCTGCAATAGCTACACCAATGTATCGTGCTGCCAGAGAAAGATCTTCAGAAGAAGAAAATTTAGCAAGCCATTGGAGAAATTCTGTTCCCATTGCTCTTGGTCAAGAATATGGTGATCCAGATAAAGATCTTGCCCCTGTAATGATATTTTTTGCATCAGATGCTTCTAAATTTATAACAGGTCAGTTAATACCTGTTGATGGAGGGCAAACGGCTGGCCTTTGAGATTGATAAAAATTCATATGCTATCTTAATACTATCACTTATAATTGTTTTATTTATTGGTAATACTGCCTTAGCGGTCTTTCTTGGGATTTTATTTTCTTTAGCTGTAAAACCTAAAAAAAACTTTTTTTCAATCAAAATTGGAACTCTTCCTTTGCAAGCAGGTATAGTTTTTCTAGGCGCAACAATTAATCTTCCTTATGCTTGGAGTATTGGCTCTGACTATTTTGCATGGATATCAGCTTTTGTTGTTTTTACTTTTTTTCTAGGTTTACTTATTGGCAAGCTTTTAAATGTTCAAAATAGAATTGCTTTTTTACTTTCTGCCGGAGCTGCAATATGCGGTGGAACTGCTATTGCTGCTGTTGCTCCAATTATAAAAGCCAAGCCTCAAGAGGTATTAATCTCTATTACAATAGTATTTTTATTAAACGCTATTGCAATTTTAATTTTTCCTATTATTGGAAACTTTTTAAATATGAGTAACTATCAATTTGGTGCATGGTCTGCATTAGCCATACACGATACTAGTTCTGTAATGGGATCGGCTTTATCATATAGTGATGAGTCTGCTCAAGTTGCTGCAACATTAAAGCTAGGGAGAACTTTATGGATTATTCCTTTATTATTAATTTCTAGTTGGTTTTTTAAAAGTGAAGGAAAAAATATAAATTTCCCAAAATTTATAATTTTATTTTTGATGGCAATCTTAGCAAATACATTTTTTGAATTTTCAAATAATTTTTTAGTAATTTTAAAAAATATAAGCCAATATTTATTATTAGCAGGTCTTTTTTTTGTTGGAACTCAATCGAATGCTTCTGATTTAAAAATCTTAAATCAAAAGCCTGCATTTTTAGCTATTGGTTTGTGGTTGGTGGTTATTCCGTTATCTTATATAATTACACTACTTTAATAACTATTTAATAAAAGGATTTCTTATGAGTGAAGTGGAAGTAAAAAATAGATTTTGGGTTATGAAGACTTTACCTGATGGTAATGATTTTCAAAGTGCTCTTGAAATGAGAGAAGAAAATAAAATTGAAATTCCAGAAGGTTGTTTTGCAACAAAAAATTCATTTCTTTCGATGGATGCTGGAACAAGAATGTATATGACTGAAAGAGAGGATTCATACCAACCTCCGATACCAACAGGTGAAAAATTAATGGGTACTGTTTTAGGAGAGGTTATTGAAAGTAATCATCCAGATTATAAAGCTGGTGAGGTGTTAAGATCCTATGGCCAATGGTCAGATTATTCAGTTGTAGATCCTAATGTTATGTATCCAAGTAAAGTAGATATAAGTAAAATAGATTTGGTAAACTATGTAGGTATTTATGGTGCAAACGGTTGGACAGCATATGTAGGAGTTATTAATACTGGTCGTGTAAAAGCAGGGGATACATTTGTAGTTTCTGCAGCTGCAGGTTGCACAGGTTTAATGGCTGGACAAATTGCTAAGATCGCAGGCTGTAAAGTTATTGGTATTGCAGGTAGTGATGAAAAATGTCAGCTAATATGTAATGATTATGGTTTTGATGGAGCTATAAATTATAAGACTGAAAATATTTCTGAAAAATTAAAAATATTATGTCCTGAGGGAGTAAATGTTTATTTTGATAATGTAGCAGGATCAACCTTAGATGCAGTTTTAGAAAATATGGCTAATTTTGGAGTTATAGCTGTATGCGGATTATTGGAGAATTATGCTTCGAAGGAACGTCTACCCGGTCCTTATAATTATGATCTAATCCTTATGAAGAGGTTAAGATTTGAAGGTTTTTTCTCTCCAGATTTTTATCATCGTGAATCAGAAATTAATCCAATTTTAAATAACTGGGATAAATCAGGATGTTTAAAGTTACCTATTGAAATAACTGATGGATTGGAGAATTTAGTTACCGCTTACTCTAAGCTTTTTGAAGGAAGTAATATTGGAAAAGTTGTAGTTAAGGTGTAATCTAAAACAAAAAAGGTCAAAAAATGAAATCAATACTATTTATTTTGTCAATATTTGTATCATTAACGTCTATAACTTTTGCCTCAGATCATATTGAGCAGGCTGCAGGAAAAGGAAAGGTAATTGTTGTTTATTCTGGTCAATGCCCAAGTGATATTCAAGAAGAGGCCATTATTAAAGTTAAAGAATTAATTGCGTATGAAGCTAAAAATAGTCCTATACCTTTTCCTTCATCGCCTGGTGTTTGGGATAATGGTAAACTAGGAGCTGTAGATTTGCATAACTCAATTGCAGCAATGAATAAAGTTTTTAAATGGCAGGAAACTGATACAAAATGGTCTAAAATGTATTCATCAATTACATCAATTTGTGGCATTGAAGATTTCGATGTTGATATTTTAGAAGTAAAATAAAAATACTTTTTCAATACCTTTATAAATAAAAAAAGGATTTAAAATGGAACATTTTGATCACCTCACTCAGGATCTTCAGAAATTTATTGAACAACAAAAGGTTTTTTTTGTTGGAACAGCAACATCTGAAGGTCTTATAAATATCTCTCCAAAAGGCTATGATAGCTTGAAGATTATTGATAAAAATAGAATTCTTTGGGTTAATCTAACCGGAAGCGGTAATGAGAGTGCGGCACATACTCAAGAAAATCCAAGAATGACGCTAATGTTTACTTCGTTTGAAAGAAAGCCATTAATTTTAAGAGTTTATGGAGAGGCAAAAACTATTCATCGCCTTGATAAAGAGTGGGATATTTTGTCATCAAATTTCCCTCCATCTAATGCTTCTAGACAAATTTTTGATCTTTCAATTTCATTGGTTCAGACTTCGTGTGGATATGCTGTTCCATACTATGATTTTAAAGGTGAGAGGGATATTTTAAAAAAATCAAATGAGAAAGCTGGAAAAGATGGAATTCAAAAATATTGGAAGGAAAATAATGCCAAATCCCTTGATGGAATAGTAACGAATATAGAAAAGAAAAATATCAAGACACCTTAGTTCTTATAAATCTCCACTATAAATTAGACTAATATCTAAATTTTGAAATATAAAATTACTAAAATTACAGGGCTATTAATGAAACTTACAGGTACAGATTTTCAAATCATGGTTTGGGAGGAAATAAAAAAAATTCCTAAAGGCAAGGTAAGAACCTATAAAGAGATAGCTGTTGCTATTTCTAGACCAAAAGCGTCTAGGGCTGTTGCTAATGCCTGTGGTAAAAATCCATTCCCTTTAAAGATACCGTGCCATAGAGTCATTAGGTCTAATGGATATATTGGTGGTTATAGCGGAGAGGGCGGAATTAAGAAAAAGATCGAGCTTTTGAAGCTAGAAAAAGCGTTATAGTTGTGAAAAATCCAGAAAATATTTACGATGTGATTATTTTGGGTGCTGGCGCAGCAGGATTGATGAGTGCTATTACTGCTGGAGAAAGAGGAAAAAAAGTTCTTATACTCGAGAAATCCAACAAAGTTGGAAAAAAGATACTCATGTCTGGAGGTGGAAAAAGTAACTTTACAAATTTAAATGTTGAACCAAAAAATTTTATTTCTAAAAATCCTCATTTCTGTATATCGGCTTTAAGTCGCTATAAACCAGAAAAATTTATTGAACTTGTAAAAAAGCATAAAATTCCATTTGAAAAAAGAAAACATAATCAGCTTTTTTGTGTGAATTCTTCAAAAGATATCGTAAATATGCTTGTAAAAGAATGCACAGATGTTGGCGTTAAAATTATTACACATTCCGATACACAATCCATTACCCCTATAATTATTAAAGGTGAAGAAGATTCCTTAAATTTATCTGAGAGCAATCGGTTTGAGGTTAAGGGATTATTTTCAAATACAAATGAAGGCTATTTTTTTAATACTAGATCAATAGTTATAGCAACAGGAGCTTTATCAATTCCAACATTAGGTGGTAGCGGCTATGGATATGATGTAGCGGAAAAATATTCATTAAATCTATTAGAAAGAAGAGCAGGTCTTGTTCCTTTTATGTTTAATGGTCCTATCAAAGAAATTTCTGATAGGCTTTCGGGTGTTTCTTTAGAGGTAGAAGTTTCTTGTAAAAATCAAAAGTTTTTAGAAAACTTATTGTTTACTCATAGAGGTATTAGTGGTCCTTCAATTCTACAGATATCAAGCTATTGGTCTCCCGGGGACCCTATTATTATTAACTTACTTCCAAATCATGATGCTCAATTATTATTAATGAGTGCAAAAAAACAAAAGGAAGGCTTACTGTTAAGAACTTATCTGAGTTCATTAATACCAAAAGCATTGGTATTAGAGCTTCAGAATTTATGGTGGCCCAATTTTTCAGATAAACCTCTTGCAGAATTAAGCAATAAGCTTTTATCGAGTATCGGATCAAATCTTAATGCCTGGAAGCTTAAGCCATCTGAAACTGAAGGTTATCGAACTGCTGAAGTAACTCTAGGAGGGATTAATACCAATGATATTAGTTCTAAAACAATGGAATCTAATGATCATCCAGGGCTTTATTTTGTTGGAGAAGTTTTGGATGTATCAGGTCATTTAGGTGGTTTTAATTTCCAGTGGGCTTGGGCTTCAGGTTATACAGCAGGACTGTTTGTTTAGTCTCCGTTTATCATTCGATTAATATTATTTCAAAAAAATAAGTAAACTATTGAAAGTTTTTAATAATCGTTATTAACTAATCTTAATTATTTTTAATTAACTAACTATAAGGAGGGATTATTATGGAAGAATTTCAAATATGGAGTATATGGAGTTCAAATAGAATTGGATCAGCTTTAATTGGAATTGGATCAATTCTTGGTGTTTGGTTGTCAATGAGGATAGCTGTTGCTTCGCGTAATTCAGATGAAAGTAATTTATTTTCCAAGATTATTTCAAGCGCTTTCGGATTAGTAACTTTGTCTTTTTGCTGGGTTAACTTTACCACTATAGCAAACACATGGATTGCGGCATCAAGAAGCTTAACTGAGCTTAAGGCTTCTGGTACTGAAATCTCAAGCACTGCAGATGGTTATATTTCCTATGTAGGAACTACTGAAGCTGTTACTATGCCTATTCCACTAGGAATTGCATTTATTATAGTTTCAGGGATTATTATTCTTGGGCAAATCTGGATGCCAAAACAATAAATATCTGTATATAGATTTTAAAAACGCTCGTTTATTCGAGCGTTTTTTTTATTAAATTTATAGTATATTCAACATTATAATATAAAGGAGGCTTATTATGATTAAGGTTGTAATGCTGATGAAAAGACGACCAGGAATGACTATTCCAGAGTTTAGGGACTATTATGAAAATAATCATAGAGTTATAGGTGAAAAATATCTTAATGGTTTTGCTGTTAAATATATTAGGCGGTTTACTAATCCTTTAGTTGATAGATTGGGGAATTTATCAGATCCAGAATATGATGTAATTATGGAGGTTTGGTATCCCGACGAAGAAACACTCAAAGCTTGCGGAGAAAAATTAAGCCAACCCGATATTGCTAAAGAGATTCATGAGGATGAAGAAAAGATTTTTGATACTAGATATATGAGATCTTATACTGTTGATGAGTTTGAATCCGAGCTTGAAGTATGAGTCTGAAAAAAGATTTTCTCCTTAATAAAAGGTTGGAAAGTGATACTTTTTTTATAGAAGACCTTCCTCTTTGTAAGTTTTTGCTTATGAATGACTCTAATTACCCTTGGTTTTTATTGGTACCAAGAATAAATGGTATAAAGGAATTATATGAATTAGAGGCAAAAGATAGAGCTCAACTTGATTTTGAAATAGTAGAGGTTTCAAAATTTATTAGCTCCACTTTTAAGCCAAAAAAAATAAATATTGCTTCCTTAGGTAATATCGTTTCTCAATTCCATATGCATATTATTGGAAGATTTGTTGAAGATCCTTCTTGGCCAGGACCTGTTTGGGGAGCAGTTGATTTTAATAAATATAAAAGTGATGAAGTAGATATTATTATAAATTTATCTAGAAATTTTTCTAAAACATTGAGAGCTTAAATTATTTCATGACGCCGCACTCAAGGTTTAAAGGAATAGCTACATCCATTAATTTAGGATTCTCCAACTTGAGATTATTCATAAAATCAATGAAAGTATTTTCATCCATATGAAGTCTTTCATTTAAATTCTTTTCATTTTTAATTGATGATGACTTTAGTCCATTATAGTCATGAGCTGGATATATAATTGTTTCATCATCTAGTTTGAGTATTTTGTTATGCAAGCTTTTGTATAATAAAGAAGGATCTCCATTTTGAAAATCTGTTCTTCCATTTCCTTTTATCAATAAGGTGTCACCAGAAAATAAAAACTGTCTAAGATCAGACTTTAAGAGGTAGCAATAAGAGTCATCTGTATGTCCAGGTGTATGAATTGCTCTAAAGTTTAATTCATCAAAAAAGATAATATCATCATCACTTACAGTTCGAGAAATACAACTAACTTTTGATTGATTACCCATTATAGTTTCACATCCAAATTTTTCTCTTAACTCTCCTAATCCTGTGATGTGATCGGCGTGAATATGAGTATCAAGGGCATAAATTAGATTTAAATTCAATTTTTTTAATCTTGTCTCGTAATGATGAATATTATTTTTAACGGGATCAATTAAGGTAGCATTCCCCTCTTCATTCCCCACTAAATAACTGTAAGAATAACTTTCTTCGTCAAAAAATTGTTCAATAATCACTTTATTAATTAGCCTGCCATTGAATAATTTCAACTACATAGTTATCGGGATCGCGACCTAAACCAACCAACCCGCCTTCAATTGTATAGTGAGGTATGGCTTCTCTATCTACTTTTCCACCTGCCTGTCGAATTTTTTCCATAACAGATTTTGCGTCTTCGACTTCAAAAACAATCTTAACAATATCACCGTCATAATTTTTGCGATCTTTTGGCCAGTTCATTAGAACAAGAAGTGCACCAGGTACATCTTTATATCCCAATACTACTTCATCAAGATAGCTCTCTGAGCCATCTGTATTATCAACAGTTATATCATCATAGGTTCCAATTACATCTAAATCTAGAATATCTTGGTAAAATTTTGTTGATTTTTCAATATCTGAAACTCCAATTCCCACAAAACCTAATTTAGCATTTGTTTGAGGGGACAATAATAAAATTAAACAAAAAGTTACTATTCTTAAAAATGAGATCATCTTATTTTCCTTATTTAAATTAAAAATTATCTTTCATAAATATATCTGTCTATAAAATTATGAAATTGCTGAACCCGATTTTCTTGACCTGATAGATATGCACCCTCAAAACCACTAGAATGAAAACCTAGCTGCTGCGCGCTAGCTCTTTCAAGATCTTGATCCGCAACATCACTTAGAGTTTCTTCTCCAAAAATAACTATTTTCTTCTCAACCTCTTCCCAAGGAACCATATCCTCTGGAGAAGGAACTAAATCAGAGTCA
>MDTG01247561.1_pt1 | contig 11553 bp, 10 predicted proteins | sample 811421 | NCBI WGS metagenome assembly MDTG01 (sample SAMN05326645, study PRJNA326480) | marine metagenome | isolation source: seawater | place: Pacific Ocean: South East | collected 2011
ATGACGATTTAAAAATGAATCCACTTAATCACGTGGCTATTATAATGGATGGTAATGGTCGATGGGGATTAAAAAAAAAAAATTCAAGAAACGCAGGTCACAGAGCAGGATTAAATACTGTGGAAAAGATTATTAAAGAAACTATAAAGCAAAAAATTAAATATCTAACCTTATTTGCTTTTTCAACAGAAAATTGGAAAAGACCAAAAAAAGAAATAAGTTTTCTTTTCAATTTACTTGAAGATTTTTTAATTAATAAGATTGATGATCTTCATAAACAAAATATTAAACTAAAAATCATAGGTATTAAAAATTTTTCAAGAAAGTTAAATAAATTATTAAATATTTCTGAAAAAAAAACATCTAAAAATACAAAACTTCAAATTAATCTTGCACTAAATTATGGATCAAAATCTGAACTTGTTGATGCTTTTAAAAATTTAAAAAAAAAAAATTACAAAATAAATGAAAAAAACCTATCAAAACATTTACAAACAAAAAACATGCCTGATCCAGATATACTAATAAGAACTGGAGACACAAAAAGATTGAGTAACTTTTTGTTATGGCAACTTGCATATTCCGAAATTTTTTTTGAAAAGAAATTATGGCCTGATTTCAATGAAAAAGACTATAAAAAGATTATCAAAAAGTTTAGATCTATCAAAAGAAACTTTGGAACAATTTAATGAATAATTTAATTAAAAGGTTTATTAGTTCTTTAATAATTTTACCAATTGCACTTTTATTCATAATTAACGGTTCATTATTTTTTATGTTTTTTTTAAGTATTTTATTTTTAGCTACTTCCTATGAATGGATTAAAATGACTGAAAAAAATAATTTATATAAAATTTTTGGTATTGTTTTTTTTATTTTATCTTTTTATTCAGCTTTTCTTCTTAGAGATTATTCTGGATTAAATTTTTTTCTTTTTATAATTTTAATATCAATCTTTACAGATATTGGCGGTTATATTTTTGGAAATTTTTTTAAAGGCCCTAAACTAACAAAAATAAGTCCAAATAAAACCTATTCAGGAGTTATAGGAAGTTTAATAATGCCTGTGTTCGCTGGTTTACTTTATATTCAATACATGAAAAATCCTCTTGGGGTTGTTGTTCCACTTAAACTAGATACACTAAGCAATAATTTTGATTTAAACTTTCTTATTATGATATTATCTATTTCAATAATTAGTCAGTTAGGTGATTTAACAATTTCCTATTTTAAAAGAATGTCAAAAATTAAAGATACAGGAAAAATCCTTCCTGGACATGGCGGTTTACTCGACAGATTAGATGGGATGGTTTTTGTAATTCCAATTATGTACTTATTTATTATTTCATAAAAAATATGAAAAAAAAAATCGCTATCTTAGGATCCACAGGTTCAATTGGTAAGACTTTATTAAAAATCATTGAAAAAGATAAAAAAAATTTTGAAATTAAGCTTCTTACTGCAAATCAAAATTATAAATTGCTATTACTCCAGGCAAAAAAATTTAAAGTTAAAAATATAATTATTACAGATTATAAGTATTATTTAAAAATAAAAAAATTAAATAAGGATAAAACTATTAATATCTTTAGTGATTTCAAAGAAATAAATAAAATTTTAAATAAAAAAATAGATTATACAATGTCATCCATTATGGGTTTGGATGGATTATTACCTACCATTCAAATAATTAAGTTAACAAAAAATATTGCTATAGCAAATAAAGAAGCAATAATATGTGGATGGAATTTACTTAAAAACGAATTAACCAAAAATAAAACTAACTTTTTTCCTGTTGACTCAGAACATTATTCAATATGGGAAATTCTAAATTCAAAACATGTTAACGATATAGAAAAAATATACATAACTGCATCAGGAGGACCTTTTTTAAAAAAAAATAGAAATCAAATACAAAAAGTGAAAATTTATCAAGCGCTTAAACATCCTAACTGGAAAATGGGAAAAAAAATCTCAATTGATTCCGCAACAATGATGAATAAAGTTTTTGAAGTCATAGAAACAAAAAATATCTTTGATATTTCATATAAAAATATTTCCATATTGGTTCATCCAAAATCATATGTTCATGCGATAATTAAGTTTAAAAATGGAATAATTAAAATTCTTGCTCATGATACATCAATGAAAATACCTATTTTTAATACATTATACTATAAAATGAATAAAAAAATAAATTCTAAATTACTTGATATAAAAAAATTAAATAATTTAGAATTAGAGGAGATTAACAAAACTAAATTTCCTTTGACTAAAGTTATTAATCAATTACCCCATAAATCATCTTTGTTTGAAACTATACTTGTTGTATCTAATGATACTTTAGTTAATTCATTTCTTAATAAAAAAATTGAATTTTATCAAATTTCAAAGTTACTTTTAAAATTTATTAAAAATAAAGAATTTCAAAAATATAAAAGAAAAAAACCTAAAAAAATTCAAGATATAATTGAATTAAGTAAATATGTACGTTTAAAATTGAAAACTTTAAGTATATAAGTCCATAATAAAATTATATGAAATTAATCTACAAAATTTTTATTATTCTTTTTTTTATAAGTTTTTTTACGTCATCGTATTCAAAAAATGTCGAAACTATAATTATTAATGGCAATGATAGAGTGTCAGACGAAACTATAATAATGTTTTCAGAAATCAATATTGGAGATAGTATTATTGAGGTCGATTTAAACTCTGTACTTAAGAAAATTTATGAATCTAATTTCTTCGAAAATGTTTCTGTTGAAATAAATGATAAGAATTTAGAAATTAATGTAGTTGAATATCCTATAATTCAAAATGTTGAAATAAAGGGTTTAAAAGCCAAAAAAAATAAAGAATTAGTCAGAAAAAACTTAATACTGAAACCAAGGTCATCTTTAAATGAATATTTGTTAAGTCAAGAGAAACAATCGATTATATCGATACTTAGAAGTAAAGGATATTACTTTGCTAAAGTAAATGTATTTACTGAAAATTTAGAGAACAATATGGTTAACTTGATACATGAAATTGAATTAGGCAATAAAGGAAAAATAAAAAAAATAAATTTTTTAGGTAATAAAATTTTTAAAGATAATAAATTAAAAAGTATCATTATAACTGAAGAATATAAACCATGGAAATTAATATCTGGCAGAAAATTCCTTAATGAAGAAACCATATCTTTAGATAAAAGATTATTAAAAAATTATTATTTAAATAAAGGATATTATAATGTTCAAATAAATTCCTCTTTCGCAAAATTAGTTAAAAAAGATGAATTTGAATTATCCTTTAATATAAACGCTGATAAAAAAATTTTTTTTAATGAACTCAAAATTACCTTGCCTACAGATTTTCAAAAAGATGGATATTCTGATTTAGAAAATTTATTTTTAAAAATGAAAGGTGAACCTTACTCAATAAATTTAGTTGAAAAAGTATTAAAAAAAATTGATCTAATTACTCTAAATGAAGAATTTCAATCAATAAATGCAGAAGTAGATGAAGAATTAATTGATAATAAACTTAATATTAATTTTGTAATAAACAAAACAGAAAAATACTTTGTTGAAAAAATAAATATATTTGGAAATAATGTAACCAGAGAGAGCGTAATTAGAAATAGATTGGATTTAGACGAAGGAGATCCTTATAATGAAATATTAAGAAAAAAATCAGAAAATAATATAAAAAGCTTAAATTTTTTTAGAACAGTAAAAACTGAGGTAAAAGATGGTGTTAATAAAGACTCAAAAATTATAAATATTTTTATTGAAGAAAAACCTACAGGTGAAATATTTGCTGGTGCTGGAGCCGGAACTGACGGTGGTACTATCACCGCTGGTGTAAAAGAAAATAATTATTTAGGAAAAGGATTAAGAGTCGAAGCAAATGGAACATTAACCGAAGAGACATTTAAAGGTAAATTTGCTGTAACGAATCCCAATTTTAATAATTCGAATAAATCTGTTTTTGCAAATATTCAAGCATTAGAAATTGATCAAATGAAAAATTATGGCTACAAGACTAATAAAACTGGTTTCGAAGTTGGGACTGGATTTGAATATTTAGAGGATTTTAGATTGGGTCTATCTACAAGATCTTTTTTTGAAAAAATTGAAACTGACTCAACTGCTTCTTCAAGACAAAAAAGTCAAGCTGGAAATTATTGGGACACATTTATAAAATTAAGTTTTGATTACGATAAAAGAAATCAAAGATTTAAACCAAGTGATGGTTTTAGATCAAATTATAGTTTAGATATCCCGATTATAAGTGACAATAACACTTTAACTAATTCATATGATTATAAATATTATACTGAACTTTATGAAAACAATATATCAAGTTTTTCAATTTTGTTAAAAAGTGCTCACTCTATTACTAACGATGATGTTAAGCTATCTGAAAGACTTATAGTACCATATTCAAGACTTAGAGGATTTGAAAAAGGTAAAATTGGACCAAAAGACGGAGATGATTTTATTGGTGGTAATTACATTGCTTCATTAAATTTAAATTCAAATGTACCTTTTATTTTCCCAAATATTCAAAATTTAGATGCAGCAATTTTCTTCGATGCAGCTAATGTTTGGGGGGTTGATTATGATTCAACACTTGGTAACGGAGATAAATTAAGAAGTTCAATAGGAATAGGCATTGATTGGTTTACAGTTATTGGACCAATGAGTTTTACTTTAACTGAAACAATTACAAAAGATACCACCGATATTGAGGAAACTTTTAGATTCAATATAGGTACAACTTTTTAATGAAATTTAAAAAAAATTTTTTATATATATTATTATTTTTTTTTTTATCTAACTTCATATTCATATTCTTTAGAAAAAGTTGCATTTATTGATTTGGATTATGTCGTAAAAAATTCCAATTTAGGTAGCGAAGTTCTTAAAAAAATAGAGGGCTTAAATAAGAAAAACTTAACTAACCTTAACGAAAAACAAGAGGAATTAAAAAAAATAGAATTTGAAATAAAAAAAAAACAAAATATTGTCTCATCTGATGAAATTAATAAAGAAATTCAATTGCTTAAAAATAAAATTAATAAATACAATGATGAAAAAAACTTGTTAGTATCTCAGTATAATGAATTTAAGAATTCAGAATTAGATAAACTTATGAAAATAATAAATCCAATTATTCAAGATTATATGAAAGAAAATTCTATAGAAATTCTTTTAGACAGAAAAAATATTTATATAGGAGATGTAAATTCTGATTTAACAAAAATTATTATTAAAAAATTAAACAATTTAAATTAATGACAACAAAATTAGATAAAAATCAGATTCGTGAATTATTGCCTCATCGAGAGCCTATGCTTTTAATTGATGAACTTTTTGATATTAAAAAATTATCTTCTGCAACAGCAATTGTGAATGTTAAAAAAGATAGTTTTTTTGTTCAAGGTCATTTTCCTGAAAATCCCGTAATGCCAGGTGTTTTAATAGTTGAGTCTTTTGGTCAAGCAGCTGCTGCACTTACCGCTCATGGATTAGATAAATCAACATATGATGATAAATTAGTTTTTTTAATGGGTGTTGAAAAAGCCAGATTTAGAAACCCAGTTATACCAGATTGTAAACTTGTACTTAAAATTGAGGCTATAAGATCTCATGGTAGAGTTTGGAAGTATAAAGGTGAGGCTTTTGTTGATGAAAAAAAAATGGCTGATGCTGTATGGTCTGCAACTATTGTAGATAAGAAATAAATAGCAATAATTATTGATAACTTTTTTTATATTGCTTTGGTAAAAGCAAATATGCCTAACCCGTTTTTTAAAAATCATGGACCATTAAAAATTTCACAAATAATTAAAATTTTGAATCTTAAAAATAATACTTTTAATGATGATGACGAAATTATGGATATCAAAGATTTATCAACTTCAACACAAAATGATTTAACTTTTTTTCATTCTAAAAAATATAAAGATTTTGCTAAAATAACTAAAGCTTCTTTTTGCCTGACTTCAGAAAAACTTAGAAATGAATTACCGAAAAGCTGTAAAGCTATAGTTGTTGAAAATATTTTAGTTTCAATTTCAAAAGTTACATCCGTTTTTTATCCTGATGCAATAAATGATGATTTCGATGTCTCAGTTACAGCTGTTAATAAAACTGAATTTAAAGATAAAGTTAAATATGGTATAAATGTTTTAATTGGAAAAAACGTATCTATAGGTTCCAATTGCAAAATTGGACATAATACAATTATAGAAAAAAATGTCGTTATTGGTGATAATTGTTCTATTGGATCAAATAATATTATCAGAAATACTATAGTTAAAAATAATGTTAAAATTTTAGACCACTGCACTATAGGAAAGCATGGTTTTGGTTTTTTTCCAGATAATAATAAAAATTTAAGATACCCACATATAGGAATCGTTTTAATCGAGGATGACTGTGAGATAGGATGTAGCAGTACAATAGATAGAGGATCTATGTCTAATACAATTATAGGAAAAAACACTTTTTTAGATAATCAAATACATATCGCTCATAATGTTAAAATCGGTAAAAATTCAATAATTGCTGGCCAGGTTGGAATTGCAGGAAGCTCAATAATTGGAAATAATGTGAAAATCGGTGGTCAGGCAGGAATTTCAGGACATCTAAAAATAGGTAACCATGTTGAAATAGGAGGAGGGTCTGGAGTTATTAAAGATATTCCAGATAATACAAAAGTTATGGGTTATCCAGCAAAAAGTATTAGAAAATTCTTAAGAGATCATAAATGATTGATAAAACAGCAATAATTAATTCTAAAGCTAAAATATCAAACAATGTATGTGTTGGGCCTTACTCTGTCATAGGGCCAAATGTAGAAATTGGTGAAGGTACTATTATACAATCACATGTAAGTATTACTGGTAATACAAAAATTGGAGCAAATAATAAAATTTATCCATTTGCATCTATTGGAAACGATCCACAAGATTTAAAATTTAAAGGTGAAGAAACAATATTAGAAATAGGTAATAATAATAAAATCAGAGAGTATGTTACCATTAATCCAGGTACAAATGGAGGAGGTGGAATAACTAAAGTAGGTAATAATTGTTTATTTATGGTGTCAGCTCATATTGCTCATGATTGTTTTGTTGGTAATAACGTAATATTAGCCAACAATGTGCCACTCGGAGGCCATGCCCATGTAGATGACAATGCCATTATAGGAGGAAATTCAGCTGTACAACAATTCACTAGAGTTGGTAAATTTGCAATGATAGGAGGTATGTGTGGAGTTGTAAGAGATGTTATTCCTTATGGTATAGCACATGGAAACAGAAGTGTATTACAAGGTTTAAATTTAATTGGTTTGAGAAGGAAAAATATTCCTAATAAAGAAATAATTTCTCTTAGTGAAGCTTATAAGCAAATTTTTAAAAATGAAAATTTAACAGATAATTTAAATAATTTATCAAATGTACATAAAGAAAATAAATTAGTTGTTGAAGTAGTAAATTTTATAGAAAAGGATAAAAAAAGACCAATTTGTACCCCTTTTTCTAAGTAAAATGATTGGATTATTTTTAGGTGATACAGATTTTTCCGAAGTTGTTCTTGATAAAATAAAAAAATTAAAAAAAAAAATATTTTATTATAGATTTTTCAGAAAATAATAAGTTTAAAAATGATAAAAATTCTTACAAAATTAGTATAGGTAAGTTTGGAGAGATTATAAAATTAATTAAAGAGAAAAAATCTAAAAAAGTATTATTTGCAGGAAAAATTGCTAAACCAAAATTTTCATCTCTAAGATTAGATTTAAAAGGTATATATTATATGCCAAGCGTAATCAGAGCTGCTAAAATTGGTGATGCTGCAATTATTAAATCTATAATTAAAATTCTTGCGAATGAAAATATAAAAGTAATTAGTTCTATTTTTTTTAATCCTGAACTTTCGTTAAAAAAAGGAAATTATTCTAAGCTAAAACCCACTAAAGAAGATATTAGATCTATTAGAAAGGGTAAGACTTATTTTGATAAAATCAATAAACTAGATCATATTCAAGCAATTATTGTTAAAGATGGTAAAATTATTGCTAAGGAGGGACGTAAGGGTACAAAAAATATGTTAACCAAATTAAAAAAAAATTCAAAGGGTATTTTAATGAAACTGCCAAAAAGAAAACAAGATTTAAGAATGGATCTTCCAACAATAGGTCTTCAAACTTTAAAAGATTTAAAAAAATATGGATTAAAGGGTGTTGTATTGAAATCTAAAAGAAATATTTTTTTAGATAAGAAAAAAGTAATTAATTTTGCTAATAAATATAAAATTTTCATAAAAATTATATGAAAAAAATTTTTATACTAACGGGTGAACCATCAGGTGATAAACTAGCCTCAACAGTCATATCAAGGCTGAAATTAAAAAATTCTGAAATTGAATATTTATCAGTTGGGGGATCTCATTTAAAGAATTTAGGAATCAATTCTATTTTTGAATTAAAAGAAATTACATATCTTGGTTTTACAAGTGTGTTATTAAATATTTTTAAAATTAGATCGAAAATCAACAAAACTGTTGATGAAATTATAAAATTTAATCCAGATATATTATTTAGTGTAGATAGTCCTGATTTCACTTTGAGAGTTGCAGAAAAAGTAAAAAAAATAAATACAAACATTAAAACAGTTCACTATGTAGCACCTCAAGTTTGGGTATGGCGTAAAAATAGAGTTAAAAAAATTAAAAATTTTATTGATCATATGCTTCTATTGTTTAATTTTGAAAAAAAATATTTTGACGAAGAAAATATTAAAAATACATTTGTAGGTCATCCGCTAATTGAAAATGTAACAAGTAATCAAACTATTATTGAAAATATTTTACCTAAAAATAAAAAAATTATATCTTTATTTCCTGGTAGTAGAAAATCTGAGACCAATGTTTTACTTCCAATAATTATAGATTTTGTAAAAATAATGAATAAAAGTTATGATGATTATTTTTTTTATCTTCACGCAACAGAAGAAAATAAAAATTTCATCCTAGAAAAAATAAGCTCATCAAAAATTGATAATTTAGATGTTGCTTCTGATGAAAATATTAAATTAAAAATCTTAACTAATTCTATTTTTGCTGTTTCAAAATCTGGAACTGTATCTTTACAAATTTGTAACTCCAATATTCCTTCAATAATTATTTATAAGTTAGGCTTCATAAACTTTATGATTTTTAAAATGTTAGTTAATGTAAAATTTGCAAATATTGTCAATATTATAAATAATCGAGAAGTAATTCCAGAACTATTGCAAGACGAATGTAATGCCAATGAAATATATAAATCTGTGATTTACTTTTTAAAAAATCCTAGATTAATTCAAAAACAACTAAACGAATGCTCTAAAACTTTAGATGGTATAAGATCTAAAACCTCATCTGCGGAGGAAGCAAGTTCAGTTTTAATCGAGTATCTTTCCTAATCTTTTTTCAACGTCGTTTTTACCTAAAGATATTATTATATCGTATAATCCAGGTCCAAATTTTGAGCCTGTCAAGGCCACTCTTAATGGCTGGCCAATACCTTTAAAATTTATTTCGTGTTTTTTAATTAAATTATTTATAACAGGTTCTAAATTTTCTCTATTGAGATTTTCTATTAGTTTGACCTCTTTTTTAAATTCACTTATTATTTTCTTTGCCTTTTCATCAATTAATTTTAAATCATTTTTATCAAACTGCACCTCATTATTTATGATATATTTTGCATTATTAAATATATCCTCAAGAGTTTTTGCTTTATTTTTCAAAAATGATAGTGATGATTTTATTTTTGCTTCTTTTTCAGGATTTATTTTATCTTTATAAATTTCACAATATTTCACTAAATTTTTATAAAGTTCATTTTCTTCAATGGTTTTAATATAATGTTCATTCATCGATAAAATTCGGCTGATATCTAATTTTGATGGTGATTTTCCTATACCTTCTAAATTAAAAAATTTGATACTTTCATCCAATGTGAATATCTCTTTATCTTGATATGACCAGCCTAGTCTTAGTAAATAGTTTCTTAAAGCATCAGGCATTATTCCAATTTTTGAATAATCATCTAGAGTTGAGGCATTATCTCTTTTTGATAGTTTCTTTCCCTCAATAGTGTGAATTAAAGGTATGTGAGCAAATTGAGGAACCTGCCACTTCATAGCTAAATAAATTTGTATTTGCTTAAAAGTATTTATTTTATGATCATCGCCTCTGATAATATGTGTCATTCCCATTTGATGATCATCAACGGTTGCAGATAAATTGTATGTTGGTGTGCCATCATTTCTTAAAATTATAAAATCTTCAATTGTATTGTTTTCAATCTCAACATCACCTTGCACCAAGTCATTAAGAATAGAATTACCATCAATCTTACTTTTAAACCTAATCACGGGTTTTACATCAGTTGGAGCATCATTTTCATCTTTATCTCTCCATTTCCTATTATAGATATAAGGCATTTTCTTTTGTCTAGCTCTTTTCTTTTGTTCTTCAATTTCCTCTGTCGAGCAATAGCATTTATAAGCATGACCATTTTTCAATAACTCATTTGCTGCTTTAATATGGTCATCTATTTTTGTTGATTGAATATACTCTTCTCCATCATATTCTATTCCAATCCATTTTAGTGATTTTATTATCTGTATTTTATACTCCTCCTTAGATCTTTCTTTATCTGTGTCCTCAATTCTTAAATGAAAAGTCCCATTTTGATTTTTTGAATATAGCCAATTGAAAAGGGCGGTACGTACACCCCCAATATGAAGAGCTCCAGTAGGTGACGGCGCAAAACGAGTTGCTACTTTTGACATCAGTGTTATTTAGACTATTTTGCTAGAAGTTTCTATATAAAGATACTAAAACACCCTGAACTTTTACTCTATCTGGGCCAAATATCTTAGTTTCATAGTTTCTATTTGCACTTTCCAGTGCAACTACTTTACCTTTTTTACGAATTCTTTTTAACATCGCTTCATGCTCATCAATTAAAGCAACAACAATTTTCCCGTTATCTGCGGTGTCAGTCCTTCTAATAATTACTGTGTCACCCTCATGTATGCCTGCTTCTATCATAGAATCACCTTGAACTTTTAGGCCAAAGTAATCACCATTTTTTTCTAAGTTATTTGGCAATGGAATTCTAGAAACTTCATTTTGAATTGCTTCGACAGGTGTACCGGCTGCTATTTTTCCAAGAACTGGAACTTCCATTTCATCTGGGTTAATTTTTTCTTCATCTAAACCACCTTTTATAACACTGGGTGAAAAGCTGTTATAAATATCATTTGCAGAAGCTGTTTCTGGTAACTTCACAACTTCTAAGGCTCTTGCTTTATGAGCTAATCTTTTAATAAAACCTCTTTCCTCTAAAGCACTTATTAATCTGTGAATACCTGATTTTGATTTCAAGTTAAGTGATTGTTTCATTTCCTCGTAGGAAGGAGATATACCTGAACTTCTCAACTTCTTGTTGATAAATAAAAGTAGGTTTTTTTGTTTTTTTGTTAGCATAAGAACAAAT
>MDTG01008456.1_pt1 | contig 11552 bp, 9 predicted proteins | sample 811421 | NCBI WGS metagenome assembly MDTG01 (sample SAMN05326645, study PRJNA326480) | marine metagenome | isolation source: seawater | place: Pacific Ocean: South East | collected 2011
AGGATGTATAGCATCAACATCTGTTAAAGTAGCAGCAGTTATAATTGCAGGAATATTTAAATAACTTGATTGTGCAGAAGCTGGGCCGACGCAAATACTTTCATCAGCCATTCTTACATGCATTGCGTTTTCGTCTACATCAGAGTGAATAGCAACTGTTTTTATACCTAATTCTCTACACGCCCTAAGTACGCGTAAGGCTATTTCACCTCTATTAGCAATAAGAATTTTTTTGAACATTATTCAAAAATTATAAGAGTATCACCATATTCAACAGGCTGACTATTTAATGCAACTATTTTTTTTATAATACCTGATCTAGGAGCTTTTATTTCATTAAATGTCTTCATTGCCTCAATTAATAATAACGTGTCTCCTGCTTTAACGTGTTGACCAACTTTTATGTATGGTTGAGAATTAGGATCTGCAGAAAGATATGCAACTCCTACCATTGGAGATTTAACAATATTTTCCTCATTTATTACGTCCTTAGTATTATCGACCTCTTTAGTTTCAGTAGCTTTATTAATTTTTTGAATAGAAACATTATTTTCATTAAAATTTTTTGAAGTAATCTCTATTTCATAGTTATTTTTTTTAATTTTAATTTTTGCAACGCCCTCTATTTTTGATTCTTTTATAATTACTTTAATATTCTCTAAATCTGTTTTATCAATTTTAGTCATAACTATTTATAAATTAATTTACTTATTGCTTCAATTCCTAGAATATAGCTATCTGATCCAAAGCCACAAATTAAGCCATCTACACCTTCAGAAGTAATACTTTTTTTCCGATATTCTTCTCTTGAATATATATTTGAAAGGTGTATTTCAATCTTCGGTTTTTTAATTGCTCTTAGAGAATCAAGTATTGCAATTGAAGAGTGTGTAAATGCAGCTGGATTAATTATTAAACCGTCAAAATTTTTTCTCAATTCGTGAATTTTATCAATTATTTTGCCCTCGGTATTGGATTGATAAAAAATAATATCAAGATTTTTTTCGACACCCTTTTTTTTACAAGCCTCTTCAATTTCATTAAGGGTATGCTTACCATATATTTCATCCTCTCGATTGCCTAATAGGTTAAGATTTGGTCCATTAATTATTAAAATTTTTTTCATGATTAATAAAAATGTTTACTCAGTTTTAATCCTTGATTTTGATAATTAGATTTAATTTTTGAACCATATACAACATTACTCTTTTTGTTCAACTTTTCATATTTAATTCTTGCTATTGTTTGTCCATCTTCTAATAAAAAGGACAATTCATTGGTTTTAACTTCTAGTACTGCATATGAACCATTTGGATCACCAAAACCTGGATCAAAAAAACCAGCATAATGAGCCCGAAAGTCACCAATACCAGTATCATAAGGAACCATTTCTCCTGCAAGGAATGGAGGTATACTAATTTTTTCTTTTGATCTTAAAATATAAAATTTATCTTTCTCTATTATGAGTGAATTTGATTCGCTATGTAATGGATTCCAAAAATCTTCAATTTTATGAAAATTAATTTTGTTAAAATTAATGTTTGGCGCATTCAATTTAGCACTGTAAGCTACTGGATTATTTGTTTCTTTTAAGTTAGCAGAAATTTTTAATCCATTCTCAATTTTAATATTGTCATTCTCAAAAATAATTCTATGTGAATTATGTAATATACTAAGTTCATAATCAGAATAATATTGATGATCGGAATAAATTAATCTTAATTGATTTAGTCTATCGCCACTTTGAAGTAAAATATTAAAAGATCTAGATGTTATCTCAAGAAAAATTTCTCCGTTGTAATTAGCAGGTATTTTTTCATATTCATCAGTATAGTCAACAATTGTCCTACAAAAAATATCTAATCTTCCCGTAGTACTTTTTGGGTTACAATGACCAAACATATTATTTGATAAATTTAGTTTTTCATTTAATCTTACAATATAAGTCTTATTTTTTTCAAATAAGAACTGATTTTTTAAATCAATTTTTTTTTTGGCTAATTTGTGCAATTTTTTTCGAACTGTACTATCGTGACAAACAAAACTATATTTAATTTCATAACATTCATCACTTAAAGTTAAATCCAAACTAGCTGGTTGAATTTGATCATGGTTCAAAAAAGGTGAAATAATTTTTTTACTCTCAAAGAGTTTCATATAATCTTCATGTATTAAGGATCCAATCATTGATAATTTTTGTATATTAATTGAACTAAATCAAATAACTCTTTATCACTAGTTGTAACAAAATTTTCAAGTTCTTTTTTAATTGTAATTTTATTATTTTTCTTATTCAACCAGTAATATAAGAATTCTTCCCATTCAACTTTGTTTGCATATTTTGATAGTTTTAAATAAATTTGAAGAAGATTTCTATTATTATAAAATTTATTTAGTAGATTTAAATTTTCTAAAAATAAATTCTCATTTTCTATTATTGTTAATTGATCAAAATTAGTATTTTCAAAAACTCTAATTTGAGCATAGTAATTATTAGGGTATTTTTTTAAAACTTTTTTGTAAAACTTTATAGCTTCTTCTAAGTATCCAAATGAAAAAAGAATATCTGCTTTAGTCTCAATTAAGTAGAAATTTTTTTGATAAGTTGAAATTAAATTATTTAAATCAATTAGTGAATTTTTAAGATTACCTTTTTTTGCATTAAGTATTGAATTAGCATATAAGTTATATTGGTTAGTTAGATTATTAATTAGCATTACATCTCCTTTGTAACCAATAAATTTTGCTTTTATAAATTTGAATTTAATATCTAAATTTTGATCTATTCTCTGCCCTTTATTTTCATTTAAATAATTAATTATATTTATTCTCTCTTCAAAGTATGGATGAGTACTATATTTTTGTTGCTCTTTTGTTAATCCTCTCTCGGAAGATTGTTTCTCAATTTTTAACAATAATTTTATTATTGAATTAGAAAATAAGTTCATTTTTTTTAAAGTTTGTAACGAGTAATAATCTGCTTCCTTTTCTTGATCTTTACTAAAACTAATGTTTTGTTCTGACAAAGTGCCACTACTGATAGCTATTCCCTTTATTAATTCTGGATTATTAAAAAGCATTGAGCTGGCAATCATTGATAAATTAGTAATCGCATTTATATTTTTTGATTTATTATTATTTAATATTCTTTTATATATATGATTATAATATATGTGACCTACTTCGTGGGCTATTACTGATAGCAAAGCTATGTAATCATCACAATTTTCAATTAAACCAGAAGTAATATAAATAATGTTATTTTCATCCACAAAAGCATTTATGCTATTTTCAGAAATAATTTTAAATTCAATTTTTTTATCAAAACTATTAATAACTTTGATTTCGTTTATTAATTCATCAATAAATACTTCAGTTTCAAAGTCTAAAATTTGAGAAGACTGTATTTCTTTATTAAATAAAAATAAAAAAATTGTTAAAAAATAAAATAATTTATTTATGACCACCAGCCTGTTTTTTCTTCAACTTCCTCAACACCAGTATCTGGATTATTGACTTCAGAAATCTTTTTTTCATCTAATACTACTTCTTTTTTATTTTTAGTTTTTTTTGTCTTAATAATTTTCTTTTTAATTTTTGTATTTTTAACTGCTTTTTCTTTTGTCTTGTTCTTTATCTTAATAATTTTTTCTTCTTCATTGGATGAAGGATTATTTTTATTTTCAATTTCAATTACTGGATCATGAAGAGAAAATTGATTATTAAATTGAAAGTTTATTTTTGAATTAAAATTATTTTCTAGAAACATTATTTCTTCCTTTTTAATATTCAATAAACTTTCTGCTAAATCAGAGTTACATCTTACATTGATTATCATATTATTGTCATTTGATAATTTTTCTTTAATAACTTTGATTATTTGCTCACTGATTGAGTTTGGATTTAAGATTAATCCTGAACCTTTGCAATAATTACATTTCTCAAATGATTTATCTATCAGACTTGATCTTAGTCTTTGTCTTGAGAGCTCCATTAAGCCAAACATACTTATTCTTCCAAACTGCACTCTTGCTCTATCTCTAATCAGAGCGCTTTTAAGCGTTTTTTCAACTTTAAAATTATTTCTGTAATCTTCCATATCAATATAATCAATAACAACTAATCCTCCGAGATCCCTTAGTCTTAGTTGTCTTGCTATTTCTATTGATGCCTCTAAATTGGTTTTTAAAGCAGTACTTTCAATATTTCTCTCTGAAGTATTTTTACCTGAATTTACATCAATAGCTACTAATGCTTCGGTGGTATTAATAACAATAGATCCACCAGATTCAAGTTTCACACTAAGACTAAAAAGTTCATTAATTTGAGACTCGATATTATGTTCAGCAAATAATGAGTTTTCTTTAGATTTAAATTGTTTTATCTTTTTTACAAATGTTGGAACAATGCTTTTTGTAATTTTTTTTACTTTATCAAATCCATCTTTCCCATCAACTAATATTTTATCAACGTCATCTGTTAACATATCTCTAATAGCTCTTTTTAAAACATTACCTTCTTCATAAACCATACATGGCGCTTCAGAACTTAATGTTAATTCTCTAATTTTATTCCATTGAGATAAAAGAAAAGAAATATCTTTAGAAATTTCTTTTTTTGTTCTGCCTATACCTGCGGTTCTAATTATAACTGACATTCTTTTTGGAATTTCTACCGAAGATAATATTAATTTTAATTTTTTTCTTTGTTCAAGATCACCAATCTTTCTTGAAATACCATCATTGTTCATACTATTTGGCATTAAAACACAATATCTTCCCGCAAATGAAAGAAATGTAGTTAAAGCAGCACCTTTTAAACCTCTTTCCTCTTTATTAATTTGTACTAGAATTACCTGTCTTGGTCTGATAACGTCTTGAATCTTGTATTTTCTAAAAAAATTAAAATAATCTTTTTTTGGATTTATTTTTCTATTTTTTATTTTACCTTCAAAACTTGACTTATCTTCTTTTTTATCTTCTTCTTCTAAATTATCAATTTCACTATCATTAGACACACTATCTTGAATTTCTTCTTCATATGAATCTTGAGAATAAATTTTTTCATTTAATTCTTTTATTTTTTTTTCATCCGCAGCAGGAATTTTAAAATAGTCAGGATGAATCTCAGTTAAAGGAAGAAAGCCATTTCTACTTGAGCCAAAATCAACAAAGGCAGCTTGAAGAGAAGGTTCAATTCTTATAATTTTAGCTAAATAAACATCACCTTTTACTGCATTTTTTTTATTAATTTCAATCTCAAAATCATCTAATTTACCATTATCTGAGACTGCAATTCTTGTTTCATTTGTGTTAGTTGTATCGATAAGTATATTTTTTGACATATTGCCGAAACTCCATAAAATTTTATAATATTTAAATTCATTTATTGTATTATTGATTGTATTTTGTTTAATGTCATATTTTTGGCCATTTCACAATGTAGATTATTTAATAATGAATTTTTTTATAAAATACTTTAAGATATTTTTAATTTTCTTAACAATTATATCAGTAATTTCAATATCTACGATATTTTACATTCTTTGGAAGTTTTCACCTCAATTACCTTCATATGACAACATCATTAACTATCAACCTAGTCTTTCATCCAGAATTTATAGTTCTGTTGGATTACTTTTAAAAAGTTATTTTATTGAAGAAAGAATATTCATTCCAATTAATAGAATTCCAGACAGAATAAAGGAGGCATTTATCTCAGCTGAGGATAAAAAATTTTTTGATCATCACGGTATTGATTTAATTGCCATAATTAGAGCTTCAATAACTAATCTACTATCTATTTATTCAAATAAAAGAGTAGTAGGAGCCTCTACTATCACACAACAAGTTGTTAAAAATTTGCTTCTAACAAATGAATTAAGCTACAAAAGAAAAATTAAAGAAATACTTTTAGCTATTAGAATTGAAAATATTTTAACTAAAAATAAAATTTTAGAATTGTATTTAAATGATATTTATTTAGGTTTTGGATCATATGGTATTGGAACCGCGAGCTTAAATTACTTTAATAAATCAATTCATGAATTAGAACTTCATGAAATAGCTTTTTTAGCTTCACTACCAAAAGCCCCTAATAACTATAATCCCAAGACTAAATACAAGAATGCTGTTCAAAGAAGAAATTGGGTTTTAGATAGAATGTTTAAAAATGGATATATAAATGAAAAGGAACTTGCCTATAAAGAAAAGCCAATTGAAATATTTAATAGATCTGAAAATCTATACAATAATGCAGATTATTTTTATGAAGAAATTAGAAAACGTTTGTATAAAGAATATGGCAAAAATAAACTTTATTCTGATGGTTTAATCATAAAGACTTCGATAGATACTAAAATTCAGAATTTTTCTGATCAAAGTCTTATTGAAGGTTTAATAGATTATGAAAAACAATTCAAATGGAGAGGTACAATTGAAAATACTATTTTTACGAGTTTTATTAAAAATCAAGTTTTTTATGATCAAATAAATCCATTTTATAAAAAATGGATACCAGTTTATATTACAAAAATAGAAGAAAAAAATTTGTTTGTTAAAGATGAGTTAAGTTCAAAATATTTAATAAATCTTTCCACAAAACAAAATTTATGGCTAAAAAATTATAATTTTCAAATTGGTGATGTAATATTCATGGAAATAAAAGAAAATAATGAACTTATTATTAGGCAAATTCCTAATATAAATGGAGCCATAGTGGTTATGGATCCACATAATGGTAATGTTTTAGCTCTATCTGGTGGTTTCAGTTTTAAAATAAGTGAATTTAACAGGTCAACTCAAGCAAGAAGGCAGCCGGGATCAGCTTTTAAACCTTTTGTCTATTTAACTGCACTCAATGAGGGTTATACTCCTTCGACTTTAATATTAGATGCACCTTTTGTTGTAGATCAAGGTCCTGGTTTACCAAAATGGAAACCAGCAAATTATACAGAAGAATTTTATGGATTAACAACAATGAGAACAGGAATAGAAAAATCAAGAAATTTGATGACAGTTAGACTTGCTCATAAATTGGGTATGGAAAAAATAATTAATACAGCTAAAAAATTTGGTATTAGCAAGGATCTTACTTCACAGCTTTCTATGTCTTTGGGCTCAGGGCTTGTGTCACTTCTTGAAATTACAAACGCTTATGCAATAATTGCAAATGGAGGTTATAAAATTAATCCAAAAATTATTTCAACCATATACTCAAAAAAAGGCAATTTAATTTACAACGCTAATGAAGCATCATGTAACGAATGCGTATTAGATAATTTAAGTCAGGAAATCAAAATACCAAAAATAAATAAAAAAATAGATCAAATTATTGACTCAAAAATTGCATATCAAATTACATCTATGATGGAAGGAGTTGTGCAGAGAGGTACAGCAAAAAAACTTAATGAACTAAAAGTTGCAATTGCTGGCAAAACAGGCACAACGAATGACAATAAAGATACATGGTTTATTGGTTATACACCTAATTTGGTTATTGGTATCTACGTAGGTTATGATAAACCGAAAAATCTAGGTTATAAACAAACAGGCTCCTCTGTTGCTGTTCCAATATTTAAAAGTTTGGCAAAAAAAATAGATATTAATTCAAAAAATATACCTTTTAGAATACCAACTGGTATAAGCTTTGTAAGAATAGATCCAACTACTGGTGCTCCTTCAAATTCAAAAAACACTATTCTTGAACCGTTCATTGTAGGGTCAGAACCATATAATAAAAAGGCCATAGTATTAGATAATCTTGGTAATATTAAAAATAATTCCATTTCTGGCACAGGTGGTTTATTAGACTAAAATTATGGTTATATTATTGGAAAATATTGAGGAAAATTTGAAAAAAATAAGAGCTAATTATGATCTTATAAGGAGGGGAGTTTGACTTTAATATAATAAATGAACGTCTAATAAAATTAAAACAGGAGTCATCAGATAAAAATATATGGAAAAGATCTGATGCAAAAAAAGTTTTTCAAGAAATCAAGAGTATGGAAAAAAAATTAGAAGATTTTGACTATCTTCAAAAATCTATAGAATCTATAGAAGAATTTTTTCTTATGATACAAAAAGATTATGATTTAAATTTAGCTAAAGAACTGTTTGCTGAAACTGAAACAATTTATAATAAATCAATAAAGATTAGATATTTAAATTTAATGAATGAGGAGGGAGATTTTTATAATGCTTTTTTGGAAATACATGCTGGAGCTGGTGGGACAGAAAGCCAAGATTGGGCTGCAATGCTTCAGAGAATGTATATTCGTTGGGCAGAGTCACAAGAAAATTGTAAAGTGTCTCTATTTTTAGAAACAAAAGGCGAGGAAGCAGGTATAAAATCAACAATAATAAAAATTTCTAAAGAATATGCCTACGGATGGCTTAAAAGAGAAAGTGGTATTCATAGATTGGTAAGAATTTCTCCATTTGATAGTAATAAGAGAAGACACACAAGTTTTGCAAGTGTATGGGTTTATCCTGAAATTGATGATAAAATTGAAATAGATCTTAATGAAACAGATTTAAGAATTGATACATTCAGGGCATCAGGTGCTGGAGGGCAGCATGTTAATAAAACAGATAGTGCTGTTAGAATTACTCACATACCAACAAATATTGTGGTTCAATGTCAAACAGATAGATCCCAGCATAAAAATAAGTCAAATGCTATGAATATGCTTAGGTCCAGACTTTTCGAACTAGAACTTAAAAAAAAGAGAGATAAAGAAAATATTGCAAATAAAGAAAAAAAAGAAATTGGATGGGGTAATCAAATTAGATCATATGTTCTTCACCCGTATAAATTAATCAAGGATCTAAGAACAAATTATGAAACTTCAAATGTAGAAGATATATTAAATGGTAATATTGATGAATTTCTTGAGTCAACTCAGACTCTAAATTAGTTATCAATTATTTTTAATATTCCAATTTTTTTCTTTCCAATTGTTATTTTAATTTGAGTATCTTTAAGATATTTTTTTAGAGAGAAATTATTTTCTTTATAAGTTTGGTCATTAATTTTTATTCCACTTGATTTTATTAATCTTTTAATCTCACCTCTACTTTTAACTAAGTTTAGTTTTTCAATTGCATCAATAATTGTAAAAGAATCATTTTCAATTTTATCAGAATTTATTTTATGACTTCCTGCTCTTTCATCAATTATATTAGAATTAAACAAATTGTTTGATATTTCATCTGCCTCGTTTGCGCTTACTTCCCCTCTAACCATTTTTGTTACCTCAAATGCTAAGATTTTTTTAGATTCATTAATTTCCCTATCTTTTAGTAAAGATAATTTTTTTATTTCAGAAATGGGTAATTTTGTGAAAAGATTTAAGAATGTAGGTACATTGTTATCATCAACATTTCTCCAGTATTGATAAAAGTCATAATTAGATAGTTTTTTTTCATCTAACCATATTGCACCATTTGCTGTTTTACCCATTTTTGAGCCATCGGGGTTTGTAATCAAAGGTGACGTAATTCCAAATGAATTTTTTTTTGAAATTTTTTTTATTAAGTCTATTCCACTCAAAATATTTCCCCATTGATCAGATCCACCCATTTGTAATTCACAATCATAATTTTTATTAAGGTAAAAAAAATCATAAGATTGTAAAAGCATATAATTAAATTCTAGTATTGAAAGTGATTGCTCCCTATCAAGTCTATTTTTTATTGATTCAAACGTTAACATTTTATTCAATGTAATTTTTGAGCCAAACTCTCTTAAAAAATCAATATAATTTAATTTGGACAGCCATTCATAATTATTCACTATTTTAGAATTTTTTTCTAAATTAATAAACTTTTGAAATGTATTTGAAATATTTGATATGTTTTTATCTATATCATCTTTATTTAAAATTTTTCTTGTTGTATCTTTACCTGACGGATCACCAATTAGAGTGGTAGCACCACCAACAAGTGCTAAAGAATTATGTCCGTAAAAATCTAACCAATGAAGTAACATTAACTGCACTAGGCTTCCAATGTGTAAACTATCACTTGTAATATCAAATCCAATGTAGCCTGTAATTTTTTTTTTACTGATAAGTTTATCTAGTTGATCGATATCTGAAGTTTGATAAATGAAGCCTCTTGATTCAATTTCGTTTAGAAAGTCGGACTTTAAAACCATCTATGTTAATCTTTTGCTAAAGTTAGTTTAATGTAATCTTTAATTGAACTTTCAAATTCAGATGAAAAATTTTCGTAAAAATGATCTGCACCTTTTATTGGGTTAAATTTTATATTTACTTTTTTTTGTTTTTGAAGTTTTTCAACTAAAATTTTTGTAGAATCAAAAGATGCAATATTATCTTTATCACCATGAATGATTAAACCAGATGATGGACATGGCGCTAAAAAACTAAAGTCTCTCATATTTGCTGGAGGAGAGACACTTACAAAACCATTTATTTCAGGCCTTCTCATTAATAATTGCATACCTATCCATGCTCCAAATGAAAATCCAGCAACCCAACATATTTTGGAATTAGTGTTATATTGTTGTAACCAGTCTAAAATGCATGCTGCATCACTTAATTCACCCTCTCCATCATCAAAATTGCCATCACTTTTTCCGACACCTCTAAAGTTAAATCTTATTGTGGAAAATCCGGACTCAATAAAAATTTTATAAAGTCTGAAAATTATTTTAGTATGCATCGTACCCCCTTTAGATGGATCAGGATGCAATATGATTACAATTGGAGAATCATCTTTTTTGTCATGTGAATATTTTGCCTCTATTTTGCCTTCGGGCCCAGGAATTAATAAGTCTACCATTTGATAAAGCTAATATTGAAGTTATATGATTTTGTAAATATAGATATTATAAATATATGAATTCTCTTGGATTTGATAAGTCAGAAAGCAATACTAAAGTAGTAGTTGCTATGTCTGGAGGAGTAGATAGCTCTGTTGCAGCTGTAATGTTAAAAAGACAAGGTTATGATGTTATCGGTATTACATTAAAATTATACAATAACTCTAGTGTATCCAAAGATAAATCCTGTTGCGCTGGTATAGATATCGAAGATGCGAAGAACGTAGCTGAAAAAAACGGTTTCAAACATATTGTGTTGGATTATCAAGATAAATTTTTTGATGGAGTAATAAACAATTTTGTAGATTCATACTCAAATGGTGAAACTCCTCTTCCCTGTGTAAAGTGCAATCAAACAGTTAAATTTAAAGATTTACTTAATGAGGCAAAAAAAATTGGAGCTGATGCATTAGCAACAGGACATTATGCAATTAGAAAGGGATCTCTAAACAACGCAAGTTTGCACAAAGCAAAAGATTTTTCAAAAGATCAAAGCTTTTTTCTTTTTGCAACACTACAAGAACAACTAAATTATGTAAGATTCCCATTAGGTGATTTCAAAAAATCAGAAATTAGACAATTAGCTAAAAAATATAACCTGAGCGTTAGTGAAAAGCCTGATAGCCAAGATATTTGTTTTGTAACTTCTGACTCTTATAGGGATCTCATTAAAAATTTAAATCCAGGAGTAATTAAAAAAG
>MDTG01233166.1_pt1 | contig 11552 bp, 11 predicted proteins | sample 811421 | NCBI WGS metagenome assembly MDTG01 (sample SAMN05326645, study PRJNA326480) | marine metagenome | isolation source: seawater | place: Pacific Ocean: South East | collected 2011
CTCTTCCATGCCTTAAGACAAAGTACCATCAGCGCTGAAAGGCTTGACTACCGAGTTCGGAATGGGATCGGGTATAACACTTTCGCAATAATCACCGGCGGGAAATTTATACTCAATTATAATAATATGTAAACAATCTTTTGTTAATAAATTAGGTGATTTTGCTATATTTTTGTAAAAATTCTTTTACATAGTTTTTTAAATTAATTTTTCCATAATGTTTGTAGATTTTGTTGGGATAATTAATATTGGTAAGGGCAGATGCATATCTTTCTCCTTTTCTAGATGGTAAATATTTAATTTTAGTTTTGAATAGTTTAGCGACTTCTAATATGGAAAAACTTTTTTTATTAGTAATGCTATAGTGTCTATTCTTATTTAATTTCCATGCTTTATAACAAACTTCAATTGTGTCATCTATATGAGTGAATCTTCTTGATTGAGTGCCTGGCTTTACAACTGGCAATATTTTTCTTTTAATGAAATGGTCTTCAAATATTCCAATTACAGTTGCCATTTTTCCACTACAAATTTGATTTGGTCCATAAACATTATAAAAATAGATGACCTCATATTTAAAATTGAACCATTTTTTTAAATTTTCTAAAAGTTCTAAATTTTTTGACTTTGTAAAAGCATAAGGAGAAAGATTTTTATCTTTGCCTTTGTTTCCCAATGATGCAGAGGTTGCTGAGTAAATTAATTTAATTTTATTTTTTAAACAAAAATCTAAAACAGCATTTGTTCCTATTGTATTTGATTGAATACACTTATTCATTTGAACAAAGCTCTGATAAATTCTTGAAAACTCACCAAAATGAAAAAGTACTTTAATTTTACTTTTATACTTATTAAGAATTTGTGAAATATTTTTAGTATCTCCCTTAATATATCTAACTCTTTTATTAATAAGATGATTTAATTTTGTTCCCGAAGAATAGTCATCTAAACTTAGTATAGTATAATTAGATTTTTTTAATAAAAACTTAATTAAATTAGATCCTACAAATCCACTTCCACCAGTGACTATTATTAAGTTTTTCATTTATTTAAGAAATCTTTATATGTGTAACTAAATCCTTCTTCCAAATTTATTTTTGGTGTCCAGCCATATTTTTTTGCTAGTTTTGTATCAAGTTTTTTTCTTGGAGTTCCATTTGGTTTTTTATAATCAAATTTTATATTTAAATTTACATTCAGTTTTTTCATAATAAATTTAGCATAATTTAAAATAGTTTTCTCATTATCTGATCCAATATTAATTAATGAGTGTTTAATTTTTTTTTTTAGAAAAAATTCGCATGCATCCGCTAAATCATCCACATAAAGAAGTTCTCTTAGTGCTTTACCATTTCCCCAAATATTAATAAATTTTCTTTTCTTAATTTTTGCACTATGAATTTTTGAAATTAAGGCTGGGTAAAAATGTGAATTTTGTAAGTCATAGTTGTCTTTAGGACCATACAAATTTGCTGGCATCAAACATAGGTAACTTAAGTCATATTGGTTATTATATGCTTCACACATTTTAATCCCTGCAATTTTTGCTACAGCATATGCATCATTAGTTTGTTCAAGAGAACCTGATAATAATGACTCTTCTTTAATGGGTTGCTTGGCATATTTAGGAAAGACACAACTTGAACCTAAAAAAATAAGTTTTTTTACTCCAGCTAAAAATGAGGCATGAATTAAATTTGTTTGGATCATGATGTTTTGATAAATAAAATCAGCTTTATATTTTTTATTAGCCATTATTCCGCCAACCTTGGCAGCAGCAATTATAACAAAATCTGGTTTGATTGATTTAATATACTTTAAAGTTTTTACTTGATTAAGTAAATTTAGTTTTGAACTATCAATAGTATAAATTTTTTTATAATTCTTTTTTTTTAATAATCTCAAAATAGAGGATCCGACCATGCCATTATGACCTGCTAAAAAAATTTTGCTGTTTTTAGAAAGTATCATTTAAATAGTTATATTCAGACGAAATCATATCTTCTATTAAAGCATTAATATCTTTTTGGGGTTTCCATTTTAATTTTTTTCTTGCTTTTTTTGCATCACCCAACAAAGTATTTACATCAAGTGGTCTAAAGTAATTTTTATCACATTCTATTATTGGATAGCCTTTTTCATCAAAGCCTTTTTCTTTTAAACCTTTTCCCTTCCAGGTAATTTTAATATTTAATTTTTTTGCGGTCAAATTAATGAATTGTTTAATAGAGTATTGGACTCCTGTTGCTATAACATAATCATCTGGTTTTTTTTGTTGTATAATTTTCCACATAGCTAAACAATAGTCCTTAGCATGACCCCAGTCCCTTTTGGCATTTAAATTTCCTAAAAATAATTTTTTTTGTTTTCCTTCTTTAATCTTGCATAAACCAGAAACAATTTTTTTTGTAACAAAGGTTTCTCCTCTTCTTGGACTTTCGTGATTGAACAGAATGCCATTACAAGCAAAAATATTATAAGCCTCTCTATAATTTTTTGTTATCCAGTGAGCATATAATTTTGCAACTCCATACGGGCTTTGAGGATAAAAGTTAGTTTTTTCATTTTGAGGTATTGTTTGAACTTTTCCAAACATTTCTGAGGTTCCCGCCTGATAAAATTTTGTTTTTTTTGTAAGTTTGTGAAATTTAATAGCCTCTAAAATTCTAAGAGCGCCTAAGGCATCCGCGTTAGCTGTATATTCTGGTACTTCAAACGATACAGCAACGTGTGATTGAGCTGCCAAATTATATATTTCATTTGGTTTAGTTTTTTGTATTATTGCAGAAACAGATAGTGAGTCTGTTATGTCACCATAGTGTAATCTAAAGGTATAATTTTTTTCATGGGGGTCTTGATATATATGGTCTACTCGTGAAGTATTCATGCTGGACGATCTTCGTTTTACACCATGAACAATATAATTTTTTTTTAGTAAAAACTCAGCTAGATAAGATCCATCTTGACCAGTAATACCAAATATTAAAGCAACCTTTTTTTTCATTTAATTTTTTAAAGATAATTTAACATTAATCACAATAAGTATTTAATTTCAATTATTCGTTCATCAATTTTTTTTAAATATATATCTATTATTAAAAAATTTCTTCATTTCAGGCTTAAGATCTAATTTACAATCACTTTTTTGGTTTTCACAACTATTAAAATTTTTAATTAATTCATTAAATCTTTTATCTATTCTAAAATGTGGAGAATTTAACTGATAATAAGTTTTTAATATAGGTTGATAATTATACTTATTTATCTCATCATTTATACGTAGAGTATTTCTCGCAAAAAATATTATTAAAATAGTAAAAATCAAAAAAATAAACCTCTTTTTTTTTTCTTGAATTGATAAATTAAATTTTGACAAAAAAATGGAAAAAGGGAAAAACATTAAAATTGCTATCAAACAATAACCCCCATATCTTAAAGATGGATGGTTATAGAACCATTCAAGTAAAAATAGAAAAATTAATACAATTATAAAATAGTTATTTTTATTAATTGATAATGTTAATCTTTTTTTTTTATAAAAGATTATTGTTAAAATTATCATAATTGAAATTAAACTAAGTATAAAATCAGATACCTTGTTAAAAAAATAAATTTCTACCCAATTAGGAAACCAATTAAATTTTTGAATATGTTCCTCTGGATTTTCAACTTTTGAAATTGGGGTCATTCCACCTTTAGACCAATTTTCATAATGAATACTCATTTTATCAACTTCAGTAATTCCTAACGACCAACTAAAATTATCAAAACACGTAAAACTGGCTGGGTAGACTAAGCAACCTGTATTTAAAAAATATACAAATAAAATGTTAAATAATAATAACAAAAATAACCAAAAAAATTTGTTTTTGATTATTTCTAAAAATAATAAAAACTTTTTTTCTCGATACAAAATATACAAAATTGGAATTGAAAAAACTAAATATTGAATATATAAAGCTTTTAGCGAAATAATAAGTCCCAATAAAATCAATATTTTACTAATATTTTTTTCAAAGTTTTTTTCAAAATTAACAAAAGATATTAGATATAAAAATAAAATTAATACTAAAATTTGAGCAGACCTATCAGTGCCATGTTCTTGAATTCTATAAAAAAATATATTAATGAAAATTAAAAATAATAAGGATAAATAAGATTCATATCTTATTATTTTTTCTTCAAAGTTTTTTATAATCTTTGTAATTAAAATTAAATTCGAAAAAACCAGAAATAAAACAGCAGAAATGTAAAAAGTATAATACTTTATTATTGGAATATAAAATAATGAGTTTAAATAAAAAATTGATGATGGTGTTCTAAAACCATGGTTGAATTGACCAATGCCAATAAGAGTGGGAAATTGTGTAAGATAATAACTGTAAGGAAAATGATAATAATGAAAATCATCATGGGTTTTATTAATTAATAATGAAATAAATGATATTGTTAATAAAATTAACAAAATAATTAAATTTTTCTTGTTTAAAATTTTTTTATATAAAAAGACGAATGAAAAGAAGCCAACTGATAATATGATAGAATTATGAATAATAGTATGGGCTGTAAAATAGTGGGAGATATAAGAATATAAAATTAATAAAAATATTCCTAAAAGCCCAGAGAAGCCCAAATCTATTCCAAAATCTTTTTTGTTATATATTTTTTCAAATAAAAGACCAAATCCTAAAACTGAAAATGAGATAAATAAATAGGATCCAAGTAATATCAAAATATTTAGATGTATCATTTAATCAATAATGTTAATAAACTTATTCTATTACTAATATCATATAAAACCTATTTGATTTCATTTTTTAACAATTAATATATAAAACTTAAATGAATAATTTAACTTTAGTAATTCCAGCCAAGAAAGAAAAGGAATCTCTTTCACAAGTATTAAATGAACTTAAACCTTATAATTTGAAAACTTTAGTAGTTTTAGAAAAAGAGGATATTGAAACCATAGAAACAATTAATGATAAAAACTGCGAAATTCTCTACCAAAAAAATAAAGGATATGGCGACGCATTAATTCAGGGTATAAATCATGTAAAGACTGATTTATTTTGTATTTTCAATGCTGATGGATCTTTTAATCCTATTGAAATAAAAAACATGCTTGAAATTATTGAAAAAAGTGACTCGGACATTGTTTTTGCATCAAGATATGAAAAAAATTGTTCGAGTGAAGATGATACTATTGTGACATCAATAGGAAATTTTTTATTCACTTTGATTGGAAAAATTTTTTTCAGACTAAAAATAAGTGACATTTTATATACATTTGTTATTGGTAAAACAGAAAAAGTTAAGAACCTAAATTTACAAAGTAGTGACTTTGTATTTTGCGTAGAACTTCCAATAAAAGCTAATAGAGCTAAACTTAAATTGATAACATCTAATTCGAATGAACGAGCAAGAATTGGTGGTAAAAAAAAAGTAAACGCTTTTAAAGATGGTTTAAGGATACTTATTGGAATGTTTAAATTACTTTTTAAAAACTAATATTTTCTTATTTGATGATTTATTAGAGTATAAATAGATAAATAAAAAATTACACTTACACTTAATAAACTAAGCTGAAAAAAAGTATGCGAAACTGCTTTTGAACTTATATAAAATATTAAAAAATTAAAAAACAATATTATTAAACTAGACAAAATATTTGATCTCAAATTACTAATATTAAATTTTTTTTTACATAAAAGATATATCTTTTGATGAAGATGTTCTGTATCAGGCTCTAAAGGATTTTTTTTATTTATCAACTTTCTTATTATTGAAAATAAATTTTCAAAACATGGATACCAAAGAAGAAGGATTATAAAGTATGGGGATATATTTGGATTATAATTATAAATTTTAATTAGTAAAAACCCCAAAAGAAAACTTAGTGAATAGGCCCCATTATCACCTAAAAATAATTTGTTTGAAAAATTGAGTATTAATAAAAAAAAAGCAATTATTATAAAATAAAGAAAATCAGTATTAGAAAAATTTATTAGATAAATTAAATCAAGTTTAAAAAGTATAAAAATAATTAAACAAAAATAGCCTAAAAACAGACCATTGAGACCATCTATAAAATTCGATCCATTAATTAATATCATAAGACAAAAGGTCGTAAAAAAATAACTCCAATAAGTATTATGAATTAAATTATCAACTAAAGTTATTTTTGTTGGTGTTACCTCAAGCTTACTAATAATGACAAAGAGTAAAATGATTAAAAGTTGTATCAAAAATCTTTTTTTTGCTGATTCAAATATTTTTAAATCTGATAAAAGTCCCAAAAAAAATAAAATACTATAAGTAATTATAAAAAAAAAATAGCCGGAGGAAAATAAGTAAATAGAAGGTAGTAAAAAAAATATACCTCCAGTTAATGGTATTGAGTTATTTGCAAATGATTGATGATTAAAACCTGTATTACTCAAAATTATTTTTTTTTTAAAAATAAGATTATTAATTATAAAAATCAATAATAAATAAATAAATAGTTGAATCATTATTTTAATAAAGATTTCTTAAAAAAATTAAAACTTAATACTAATAATAAATAAAAAGACTTAATACTATTATAATCTAAATAATGGTGATAAACTGTATAACCATCTTTAATTTTTTGAAATAAAGATGATGACAAAGAATTATTAGTTTTTCTCCATTTAACTAAATTTTTCTTTAATCCAAAAATTGTTGTGCCATTCTTTACTAATTTTAACCAGAGAACAAAATCTTCTTTTGTCTTAATTTTTGGAAATCTAAATTTTTTTTTAAGTAAGTTTTTTTTAATTATTACGGTGGATAATCCTATGTTGCACGATTTTCTTAGTTCTAGATAATTACTATAATCTTTTGCTTCCCTGAAAGCCTTTTTTTCTCCTGAAGAATTTACAACAGTATATGATGTGTGAGAGCAAGAAATTTTTTTTTTTTCCATATAATTTATTTGAATTTTTAATTTATTTTTTTCCCAAATATCATCTGCATCAATAAAACAAACATATTTTCCTTTCGCAAAGGATATTCCTTTATTTCTCGATAGTCCTGCTCCTAAATTTTTTTTATTAGTAAATACTTTAAACCGTTTATCATATTTTATTATCGTTTTAATGTAATTTAATTCATCTAAGTTTTCATCATCATAGATAATAATCGCCTCAAAATTTTTATATGTCTGATTTAATATTGAATCTACTGTCTCTTTAAAGAATTTTTTTTTTCTAAAATATGGAATTATTATACTAGCTTTATACATTGTTCTTTAAGTTTAATAATCATTAATTATAGTAATGTAACCTAATTCTTATATAAAAAAAAAATAATTTATGAAAAACAAGAAAATATTAATATTTATGCCATCTATTGAAGGGGGTGGTGTTGAAAAAAACTTATTTATAATTAGTAATTTTTTAACAAAAAAATTTGATCAAGTTGGATTGATAACAATTTCAAAAAAATTTGCTTCGAAATTTGATAAATCAATAAATTTTATAAGCACAAAATCTTTTTTTTGGGACAAGATGAGTAGGAGGATAAAATATTTAATCGCAATTTTATTACTTATAAAAGAAATACTAAAAGATAGAAATTTAATTGTATTTTCATTCCAAGCAAATATTTATTGTATAATTATATGTAAAATTTTTTTCATAAAGGTAATTACGAGATCCAATTCAGCACCAGTTGGGTGGTCAAGAAATATAATAAAAAAAAATTTATTTAAATTTTTTTTACATCAATCAGATAAAATTATTGTTAATAGTTATGAATTTAAGAAAGATTTAAAAAACGAATTTAATGTAAATGCAGTGACAATATATAACCCATTAAATTTTAAGGAAATATTAACAAATTCAAGAAAAAAATCTTCTAAAATTTTTAGAAATAAAAAAGATTTAAAGATAATAAATATTGGAAGATTTACTGATCAAAAAGATCAAATGACACTTTTAAGAGCTTTAAATTTAATAAAAAATGAAATTAAGTTCAGCGCAGTTTTGGTTGGTAAGGGGGTGTTAAAAGATCAGCTCAGAAATTACATAAAAAAAAATAAAATGAATAATTGTGTTAAATTAAATAATTTTGTTGAAAATCCCTTCCCGTTAATAAAACAGTCAGATATATTTATTCTCAGTTCAAAATTTGAAGGTTTGCCAAATGTATTATTAGAGGCACTTGTTTTAAAAAAAATTATTATATCATCCAAATGTCATACTGGACCAAAAGAAATCTTATTAAATGGAAAAGGAGGATTATTATTCCAAGTAGGTGATTATAAAAAATTGGCTTCGCTTATTAAATATTTTAACAAAAACAAAAAAACTTCAACAATCAAAAAATTACTTAAAAATTCATACGCTTCTTTAGATAGATTTGACTTGAATAAAAATTTGGAGAAATATGTAAGTTTAATTAAAAGTGTCAGATAAAATTAAAATTAAATAATTTCTAACAATTTCTTATAATGTCTAAATTTTGTAAAATTTATTGAATTTTTTTTTAAAAATAATTTAGCTTCCCTTTTTTGGGATTTATTCAAATTCAGGTATTTTTGAAGACTTAGATATAATTGATTTTTTATATTATTTTCGAATAATATCCCGTATTTTCCATTATTTAAAAATTCAGAAGGCCCATTTGGACAATTACTTGAAATTACAAAAAGATTACTTAATGCCGCTTCAACAATAACAAATCCAACTTCTTCCCATAAAGAACTTAAAACAAATATCTCACTTTTTTTCATGTAACTATAAACATTATTTTTATTTCCTAACAAGAAAACCTTATTTTGTAAATTATGAGATTCAATTTTTTTTTGAAGTGAATTTTTTAATTCTCCTTCTCCAAGTATCACAAGTATAAAATCATCACACTCAATACTGAACTTTAAAAATTCATCAATTAAATATTCAAAATTTTTTTGTTTCGTTAATCTACCAACAGATAAAATAATTTTTTTATTCTCAAGTAAAATTTTTTTATCAATTTCCTGATTAGAAGTTTCTAAAAAATGATTTATGCTTATAATTGCATCAGGTAAATAAATTAATTTTTTTTCTGAAAAGATGTTTATTTTAATTAGATCTTTTTTAAGAGCTTTTGTGGGACAAGTAACATATTCTAATTTTGAAGATATTTTTTTCCAAAAAAATTTTCTTAAAAAATTTAGTTTTGGATAACCAGATATTCTTAAAATAAAATCTGTTTTAAATTTAAAAATTGACAATAATGTTAATGGCAATGAGGTAATTAAATGTAAAATTATTTTGTTTGGTTTTTCTTTTTTAAGTAACCTTAACATTGGGAAAAAGGATATTAAATAAATAATTAGAAAGGAAATTCTACTTTTCAAATAACCTTCTTTAGGTAGGAATTTGATATAATTAGTCGTTAGTTTTTTTACTTTAATTAAGTTTTTTTCAAATATGCTATAGTAAGGTTCCCATTCACCACAAACATCTATTATTGTGACCTCAAAATTTTTATTATACTTGGCAAGACCTATTGCGGAATTCAAAGTTGATTTGACCGTCCCTACGGGATTAAGGCACGGGGACCAATAAAAAATTTTTTTTTTCACTTTAGATTATTTATTATTTGATCAAAATTTTTTTTACTTTTTTCTCGCTCAGGATGCCACATCACCCCTAATATCTTAAATTTTTTATGCTTAAACATTTCAATATTTTTATTTTCATCTTTTGCAATTGCCTTAAGTGAATTGGACAAAAAATTTTTAGGTATTCCCCAATTATGAAAGCTATTCACATTTATAATTTTTTTCCCAAATAAATTTTTTTCAAAATATATATTATGTCTCGTGTTCATATGACCTTTAATTTTTTTAATTTTACCATTAAAAAAACGATTTAAGATTTGCATTCCCCTACAAATTCCAAGAATTGGAATTTTTTTTTTTATTCCATATTTTATTAACTTAAATTCTACCGTCATCCGATTTAATGTTTTTTGATCTTTTTTATTAATATCATTCCCTCCTGGTAATATTATTAAATTTGGATTGTTTTTTCTTTTTAAAATTTTTTGCAAAATTTTGACTTTATTGGGTACAATAATTACATCTAAATTTTTTTTATCAAAATAATCTAATAAATAATAATCAACAAAATCGATTGTTGTTTTGTAGTAATTTTTAAAGTTTGAGGATATTAATATTGACATAAGCTGTTTTGTTATCTTTTTTCACTTTATAGATATTCCTTTCAAATAACGACATAATTATTTAATCATATATGTTTTAAAATATTTTTAACTCTCCACTTAGAATCTTCTTTATTTGAAAATTTAAATGCATTTTTTCTTATTTCTAATTGTTTAAATGGTCTTTTTTTCAAATTTTCTATTTCTTTTAACCATTCAAATGGATCATTATATTGTTTAACCATTATTGAATTTTTTTTATTGAGGACTTCTCGTAAAACTTTTAATTCAGAACAAATAATTATTTTACCTAATTTCATATAGTCAAAGATTTTTAAAGGAGAGGTATAATTTGAGATGTCGCCCACGTCTCCAGCCACAGTTATTTTTTTCGAATAAGGTAAAAGACAAATATCAACTTTTTTTAAGGCTGATATATATTTTTTTTGTGGAAGATAATGATGTAAATGAAGATTTTTGTTTTTATTTTTAAATTTTAGTTTTGTTATGTCTTTTTTTGAACCACCAAAAATATAATATTTATTTTTTTTGTCTTTATTTGAAATAGAAATAAATAATTCTAATCCTCTAGAACTATATATTGTTCCAAAAAAACCTATTTTGAATTTTTTTTTAGGTAAAAACTTGGGTTTTTTAAAAATATTAATTGATGAAGCATTGTGCAGAACTTTAATTTTTTTGTTATCAACTTTATAATAATTTTTATAAAAATTCTTAAGAGTGTAAGTGGTACTTATTATCTTTTTTAAACTAGAAAAATTTAAGAAATTTAGTCTTTTTTGAAGGTATCTAACAACTCTTCCTTCAATTTCCATAGTATCATGAACTTCCAATATATGTTTCTGTTTTATAATTGATAACAATAAAGATAGAAAAAAATTTCTAGTTATAACTAAATCAGGCTTAAAATTTAAAATTTTAATCATAGAAATAAAACTAAACAAATAATAATTAATACCTAAAGGAAACTTTTTAAAATATTTTAGTCTAATTATTTTAAAATTATTTTTTAAATTATAATAATTAAAATAATTTTGTTTGTTTCCTGTATTCGGTAAAATTAAAGATACTTTATGATTTATTTCCTCAAAATTATCACACATTTTTGCTATCTGTAAACTACTAGCGTTACTTGATGGTGCTGCTGAATTTGAAACAATAATAATTTTCATCTTGAAATTGAGTAAAATTTTTTTAAAAACTTTTCAATTTTGTTTCTATTAAAAACTTTTGGTTTTAAAATACCAAATCTTCCTATTTTTCTTATTTCAAAAAAATCCCTCAATATAAAGTACTCTTTCCTATCAAAATAGTCGTCAATAATTATTGTTGATTTTTTTTTTTTTATTTTTTCA
>MDTG01384903.1_pt1 | contig 11552 bp, 9 predicted proteins | sample 811421 | NCBI WGS metagenome assembly MDTG01 (sample SAMN05326645, study PRJNA326480) | marine metagenome | isolation source: seawater | place: Pacific Ocean: South East | collected 2011
CAGCATACCATTCAATATTATCAATACTAGTTGGTAAATCAGCATTATAAGTGTCATTAATTGTTTTGCCCATGTCAATAGTGTCTAATAAAGATAACTCTAGTCGGTCACGTTCTACTAATTGAGAAAATTTTAAAAGAATTTTCTTTCTTTGTCCTGGAGACATATTGGACCAGTGCCCTTTTTCAAATACCTTTCTTGCTGAACTGACCGCTCTATCTATATCAGCTTGCTGGGCAAAAGAGATTTGATTGATTAATTTTCCATCAATTGGGGAAATATTATCAAAAAGATTTTCAGAAAATGATTTATGATAATTTCCATTAATAAATAAATCTGAAGGAAATTTTAATTTTGATTTTTTTTCTTTAACTAACTGATGATTTAAAGTCATTATTTATCGTATATACTATTATTTTTATCAAGCATCCTTTTTAGCGCAGGCCACTCATGTTTGCCAAGCTGATATTTTGGATCATTATATTGTTCAGCTGCAAATTCTAACAAATTCTGGGAAGGTCTAATAATATCTTTATCAGTATTTAATAAATCAATCTGTACTTTGCATGCTCTATCTAGATAGTACATTAACATAAATGCCTCACCTATAGTTTTGCCACCAGTTATAAGACCGTGATTTCTTAATATCATTGCATTATTATTTCCTAAATCTCTAGCTATAGAATCACACTCCTCAATATTTGTCGACATTCCTTTCCAGTCATGATAACTTATTCTATTGTGAAACATGGCGGAGTCTTGAATAAAAATCTCTAAACCATTTTTTAAACATGAAACCGCTAAACCAGACTTGGAGTGAGAATGCATTAAACAATTTAAATCCTCTCTAGTTTGATGAATTGCTCCATGTATTACAAATCCAGTAAAATTTATATCTCCCTCACCTGATATTATATTGCCCTCTAGATCAATTTCTAAAAGATTTGATGCTGTAACTTCGTCATATCGTAATCCAAATCGATTAATTAAGAATGTATTTTTTTTTGATGAAGTCTTACAAGTAATATGATTCCAGATAATATCACTAAATCCATAAAGATCAGCTAAATGATAAGATGCAGCTAAATCTACTCTGTTCATAAATTCTTCATCATCAAATTTTTTATTAGTTTTCATATTAAAATTCTATAGAATAAATTTATATAAAAAAGGAGTTTTTTTTGAATTTAAGTAATACCAAACTTGATATAGACTTTATAAGATCTCAATTTCCAGCATTTAAAGATTCAATTTGCAAAGATTGGTCTTTTTGTGAAAATGCTGGTGGCAGCTATGTTCCTCATCAAGTTATTAATAAATTAAACCAATTCATGATCTCGACTAAAGTGCAGCCTTATGCAGAATACCCCATGTCAAAATTAGCTGGAGATAATATGGATAAAGCTACAAATTTATTTTCTAAAATGATTAATGCAAATAATAATGAAATATTAATAGGAGGATCTACTTCTGTTAACTTATATGTGTTGTCAAATGCTCTAAAATCTATTTTAAATAAAGGAGATGAAATTATTGTTACAAATCAGGATCATGAAGCCAACATTAGTCCATGGAGGCGCTTAAAAGAAAATGGAGCGATAATAAAAGAATGGAAAATAAATCCAAAAAACGCAGAATTAGAAATTAAAGATTTTAAAAAATTACTTACCAACAAAACAAAAATTGTTGCCGTCACTCATTGTTCCAACATCGTAGGCTCTGTTAATGATTTAAAACAGATATCTAAATTGGCACATCAAAAAGGAGCTGTAGTCATAGGGGATGGTGTTTCATATGCACCTCATGGTTTTCCAAATGTAAAAGAACTAGATGTAGATTTCTATACATTTAGTCTTTATAAAACCTATGGTCCACATTTAGCTCTCTTATACGGAAAAGAAAAAATATTAAAAAAGTTACCAAATCAAAATCATAAATTTCTTGAAGGTCAATACCCATACACACTTAATCCTGGCGGTCCAAATCATGAAGAGTTAGTTTCGCTAATAGGAATTTATGAATACATGATGAACATATACGATTATCATTTTGATGGAAATAATAATCTTTCAATTCGTGAAAAAATTGAAAAAGTTAATTTTCTTTTTTCAAACCATGAAGAGTCTATTGCTAATCCTATATTAGAATATATTTCAGATAGAAAAGATTTAAATTTAATTGGCAAAAATCAAATAATTAATCATAATAGAGCTCCAACAATATCTTTTACATCAAATAATAAAAAATCTAGTGAAGTTAGTAGCATTTTAGTTTCTAATAATATTGCTACAAGAAATGATAATTTTTATGCCTGGAGATGTCTTCAAGCTCTAAATATTGATACCAACGAAGGCTTAATAAGACTTAGCTTAACGCATTACAATTCTTTTGAAGATATAAAAAAAATATTAAATGCTCTAAAAAAAATTTAATTAAAATTTATTTTTATTTAAAATTAAAATCATAAAATAATAAAATATAAAAAAAATTAAATAAAATATTATTGATATAGAATCGGTAAAATTTTCAGTAATATATACTCCGCTTAATATTAATATTACATTAAAAAAAAGAATGCCACATAACATTAAAATTCTATTTTCTATGTACCTTCCAATTATGTGATGTAAATGCATTCTATCAGGGGTAAAGGGACTTTTTTTAGCTAAAGGTCTCATTATTAGCAATCTTAAAAAATCAAATACTGGCATAGCAATAAACCAAGGAATTAATAGTGGGTTGATATAATTTAACTCAGATAAATATATTAAAATCCATGCAAGAATATAACCAAGCCATGTTGATCCTGAGTCTCCTAAAAAAACTTTTTGAATTGGCAATAATGGAATATTAATTAAGAGAAAAAGAAATACATTGAAAATAATAAGGTAAAGAAATGAATTTATCGAAATAGATAATTTATCATTATAATATAAATAAATTAGAATAGAGAAAATTGAAAATAAGAAGTTAGATGCACAATTACCATCAGCACCATCTATAAAATTGTAGGCATTAATTAATACAATAACGCTAATAATTGTTAAGATATAACCATAGTTTTTTAAATATATGCTTAAGGGAAGATTACCTAAGTGAGTAATGCTCAGGCCATTACCAATTACAACCATAACAGCAAGTAATTGAAAAGTTAAACGTATATATGGTGGAACATCAAAATAATCATCTAAAAACCCTATAAAAAAAACAATAATCGATGAATATAGAATAAATTTCAAAAAACTATTAGACACAAAAGATTCATTAAAAAAGTATATAATAAAAATACTTAATACTATAATCAGCCCTCCGACTAAGGGTATCTCACCTTTGTGCTTTTTCCTATTATTGGCTTTATCAACAAAATTAATTTTGATTGCTAAACGAATAAAAATTGCATACAAAAAAAAGAATAATAAAAAATTTAAAGTATAAATCATCATAGATTAATTATATTTAATTAGACAAAAATTTTAAGTTTGTAAAAACTTAAAATAAATAATTAATCAAATAGTGATATATTAAAATTATGTGCGGTTTTTTTGGAATTTTTGAAAATAATAAAATAAATATTAAATTAGCAAATCAAAGCTTTGATTTATTAAGTAGTAGAGGGCCAGATGAGTCAAATACATATCAAGAAAATAATATTTTTTTTGGACATAAAAGGCTTAGTATTATTGATGATAAAAATGGTAAGCAGCCAATGTTCTCAGACGATAAAAAAATCATACTTTTATATAATGGTGAAATATATAACTACAAAAGTCTTATTAATGAGTATAATTATAATTTCAAAACTAATTCCGATACAGAAGTATTATTAGCTGGATATCAACTTAAGGGAATTTCGTTTGTTGAAGATTTAAGGGGCATGTTTAGTTTTGTAATTTTTGATAAAAATATAAATAAATTATTTTTAGTTAGAGATGATATAGGAATCAAACCATTAGTTTATTACCATTCCGAAGATAAATTTATTTTTTCGTCAGAGGTTAAATCTATAAAAAATTATTTAAAAGATGTAGAAATAGATCACTTGTCTGTTAACGAATTTTTTGCAAGAAGATTTATACCAGCACCCAAAACAATTTATAAAAAAATAAGAAAATTAAATAAAAATACAATATTAGAACTAGATCTATTTCAAAATATTTATTCTTGTAGAAATTACAATAAGTCATTTACAAAAATAAAAATAAATAAAAAAAATTATAAAGAAGAAATAAAAAGAAAAATCAAAGAAACAGTTCAAAAACATCTTATTGCTGATGTACCTATTTCTTTGATGTTAAGTGGTGGTGTTGACTCGTCAATTTTAGCAAAAGTTTGTAAAGACATAGGCGCAAATATAACTTCTTACACTTTAGCTACAAAAAAAGATAAATTAAATCCTGATCAAGATTATCAATATGCTAAAGCAGTCAATAAGAAATTAGAAATTAAAAATAAATTTATTTATGTTGATAAGATTAAAGATACTGAAATCATTGATATAATTAAATATTTAGATGATCCATATTGTGATCCTGCATTCATATCATCAGCTATTCTGTTAAAAGAAATTAGTAAAAATTATAAAGTTGCACTTTCAGGAGATGGGGCAGATGAGTTATTTTATGGATATCACTCATATCAAAAAATTGCTTCTCCTAAATTTCCATTAAAAAATAACTTAGATTTATCTTTTTTATATTTATTTTCTATTAGAATTAAAAAAATAATTAACTATTTTGAAAATAATCACAGGAATAATTATACATATAACTATTATGGGGTGCCACTTAATGTATTAACTAAAATTTTTAAAAATGAAATAAATTTAAGTCCAAAACTACCCAAAAATCCTGATCAAGTAAATTCTAGAAATTATGATTTAGAAGTAAATTTACCAGATTATTATTTAAACCGGCTTGATAAAGCGGGAATGAAAAATTCTGTTGAAGTAAGGGTACCTTTTTGTGATGTGGAATTATTTGATTTAATAAACCAGTTTGACTATCAGGATCATACAGAAAATATAAATGGGGTAATTAGAGGAAAAAGATTACTAAGAAAGATATATGAAAATGATTTACCAGAAAAAATTTTTACAAGAACTAAACAAGGTTTCAAAAGAAACTTAATAGATATAATTGGTAAAAAAAATTTTAATAAATTATTTAATGAATTGGTAACAAAAGAAATCTTTGAAGTTCTTAATATTTCAACTTTCTACCAAAAAACAATAAATAAATTTCCTAACAGTATGGTATTTCAGTTAAAATGGAGGTTATTAGTATTTAGTATTTGGTACCATAACAATTATATTAAATCACTATGACTTTGTTAGTGATATTAAGAGATGCTGAAAACAAGATAAAAAATTTAAGATCAAAAGGAGTGATGGATTTTTTTTATGGTTTTCATTTTTTAAAAAATAGAAATAATATTAAAGTTTTATATTTAATTAGAACTAAACCAAATTCTATTATTAAATTTTTTTGTTTCCCATTTGAAAAATTATTTAGTAAATTTTCAACTTTAGGCTTCCATATAGATATTCTTATTGAAAATTTTAAAATTATTAGAAATTCAAAAAAAATTTTTACACCAACAGATGGGCTTAGCTTTGCGATATTATTAGGAAAATTTCTTAAATTACATAATGCAAATTGTTACACATTATTCCAAAGTTTATCAGAAAGAAAAAATAAATTTTTTAAAAATAATTATATTTTAACATTTATTATTTCTTTATTATTAAGAAAATCCAATTTAGTTATCGTTTTATCAGAAATATCAAGATTAAAATTAATTGAGCAATTTAAGTTGGAAAATAATAAAGTAGTTACATTTAGATTTGGTGTGGATACAAAATACTGGTCAACAAATAAACTAAAAAAAATTAAATACAAATTACCAAAAAAATTTATATTATCAGTTGGTAATGATATGAATAGAGATTTTGAAATTTTAAATAAAATTGAAAACGATATTCCTATAATATTAGTTTCACAAAAAAAAAATATAAATTTGAAAAATGTTATTTTTTTACATAATATTACAAATGATGAATTAAAATATTTATATCATAATTGTTATTTTGTAATAATTCCAATTAAAAAAATTGATACTGAATCTTCAGGATTAAGCACAATTATGCAGTCGATGTCATCAGGTAAGTTAACATTAATTCCAAATAATAAACCTTTACTAGAATATTTTAAAAATAAACATGACGTATTATTTTATGAGGCAGAAAATACTAATTCATTACAAGATAATATTAGATTTATAAAAAATAATTCAAATACAATGAAAAAAATTGAAGTAAATGCACGTAATACTATAAAAAATAAATATAATTTAGAAAATATGGAAGAGCAACATTTAAGATATATTAAAATTTAAAATCAGAATTTCTTTTAAAAATATTAAATAAATCAAAAATAATTTGATTTTTTTTCAAATATTTTAGATAATAATTTATTCCATTTTTGATAAATTCCTTATGTGTTACACTGATAATTAAAATATCATATTTAATATTAGGAATTTTATTGATAATTTTTATTTGCTTATTTTTAAAATTCTTAAAGTAAGGGTCAATAATAGTAATTTTATTACAGAGTTTTTTAATTTTTATGGCTAACTCTAGTGATTTGCTATTTCTAAAGTCATCACAATTTTGTTTAAATGTTGCACCTAGAAAAAGAACATTAGTTTTTTTTAATTTAATTTTTTTTGAAAAAGATATTTTTTTTAAATTATCTACAACATAATTAGTCATGCTTTCATTTATTATTCTTGCATTTTCAATTAATAATGTTTTTTGCCCTACATTATTACTTTTATGCAATAAGTAATAAGGATCAACACCAATGCAATGACCGCCAACTAAACCGGGATTAAGATTTATAAAATTCCATTTAGTTGAAGCAGCTTTTAAAATTTCATGTGTATCTAGTTTTAGGGCATTAAAAATTTTAGAAAATTCATTTATAATTGCAATATTAATATCTCTTTGAACATTTTCAATGATTTTAACAGACTCAGCCGTTTTAATATTAGTGACTTCATAGACTCCAGCTTTAACGATACTAGAGTAAATTTTATTAATTACTTTAAGTGTTTTTTTATTTGAAGCAGAAATTATTTTAATTGTGTTGGATAAATTATGATTTTTATCGCCAGGATTTATTCTTTCTGGTGAATATCCAACAAAAAAATCTTTGTTAAATTTCAATTTAGAAAACTTTTCAAGTATTGGTACGCATATCTCTTCAGTTGTGCCTGGGTATACTGTTGATTCATAAATAACAATATCACCCATAGATAGGTATTTAGAAATTGTTTTCGTAATTCCCTTTAATATATTTAGGTTAGGGCTTTTATTTTTAAAAATTGGCGTTGGTACAGAGATTATATAAACATTACTTTCTTTTATTGACTCAATGTTATTGGAGACAGATAATTTTTTATATTTTTTTTTAATTAAATTAATTTTTATATTATCTTTATCAAAACCATTAACTTTATAAAATTTATTTAATTTTATTAATAATGGTAAACCAACATAACCTAAACCAATTATACTTAAGTTTAATTTCATTGTTATTTTTGTAATAAATTTAGAATTAAAGGGTTAATAAGTGAGATATCAAATGTTTTTTCTAGAACTTTATGATCAATTAAGTCATTAAAATGATCTGAAAAATAAACAACACCTTTGCTAGAATGCATTGCATTTTTAATTGCTACAAAAGAAATAACTGTATTAAAGTTTATAGATTTATTATTTATTATAATTAAATCATTTTTTTTGACTTCATATGGATAGGATAAAGATCCAAAAAGAGCTAATTTGTTTTTGCTTATGTCATTAAAAATTTTACAATTATTTGTATTACAAAATGCATTGGTCAAAATAGATCTTGCTACATTTAAATCAGTTAAATTTTCAAAATACAACTCAAAATCTCTAGTCATTTTTTGTTCTACTTTTTTAAAATTTAGACCGACAGATTTAAAAAATTTACTTAGGTCTCTAATTCTCCAGTAAAACTTTATTCTATCATATGGTATTTGACTGAAACCATTCATTATAATAAATGCTTCATTTTTTGTTAATTTGTTAAATATATAATCTAAATAAAAAAAACTATCTTCAATTGGGTCAATATTTTTTTTAACCAACCATTCAGGATTTTTAATTGATGACTCAACAAATTTTGAATTCAACATAAATCGATGTTGAATATGAGCAATAGAATTTAAAAAAATAAAATTAAATTTTTTATCAGTGTTTTTATTATCTATTTTTAGATATAAATTTGTTAAAGCACAATCTAAAAGTAATGCTTTAATCCAAGGTTTTTTTAAACTTTTAAATATAGATATAAAAAGCATTAAATAATCTTTTAAAGGGAACAGTTTTAATAAGTTTATTAAAATAATTAATTTATCTTTATTAGAAATTTTATTTTCTGAATTTTTTAAAATATTTCTTTTAAGGCAATCTATAAAATTTATATATTTTTTAGGTATTTTTTCACTAGACATTGTCCAAGGATCAGAAATAAAAAAATTATTTTTTTTAATATCATTTTTATAATTCATAGACATTAAGACACCAATATTATAGCCAATTTTTTCTAAATTATTAAATATGCTTTTTTGTTGTGCTGGCTGACCATGACCTAATCTAAAAACTTTATGAATCTTTGATTTTATACCTAAATAAAATGACATCCATTTTATCCATGGCTCTTGATATTCATAAATATCTTCATCATCGGTATATATATTATTTAAATTTAAAACTTTATTTAGATGTTTATATTTAATTAATTTACTTTTATATTTTTTAAAAAGCCAAAAATTTGCTTCGTTCAATTGTATTAATAAAACTTTATTCAAATTCTTCATTTATTTCTTGATATATTTTTTTTGTTCTTAAAACTATTTTTGTTATATTTGATTTTTTTCCTGGATTATTTTTAACATTTATTTGTATTTTTTTTAAAAAATTCTCATCATTAATTAGTTTCTCTATACAATGAACTAAAGAAATTAAATTGTCTTTTTTTGCTAGTAAAGAATTTTTTTTATTTATAAAAACATCATTACATCCTATAACATCATTTGTTATAATGCCACATCCAGCAGCAGCTCCTTCTAACAATACTTTAGATTTACCTTCTCTCCATGTTGGTAAACATATTATAGAACTTGATAAAATTAAATTCCCTATGTTTTCATTGTACGGGAGGATTGTAACAGTTTTATTTTTTTTTGCTACATTTAAAAACTCTCTTTTAATAAGATGTGGATTATTGTAATCATCAGCCCCTATCATAATAAAATTCCATTCTGGATATTTCGTTTTTAATATATTAGCGGCTTGAATAAAAATATAAGCACCTTTAGAATTTAAAAATCGTGAAGGAAATAATATTATTTTTTCCTTATTTTCAATATAGTTATTGTAATAAAATTCTGAAACACCTGCGCCACATAATATTTTGACATATTTTTTATCTATTTTTGTTTTCCAAAAATTAAAATCAAATGTATTTTCTGTTAAAATATAACTTTTAGTGTTTTTTAATAAAAAAATTAATAAGACATTAATAAAAAAAAAGAGTATTTTTATAAATATATTTTTTGATAAGCCAAGGAAACCGACTCCAGAAACCATATAAACAATTTTTTTTTTAAATAAAAACGCGTATATTAATCCTAAAAGACCAAATTTAGGAGAAGAAGTTCTGATTATATCAAAATCATTTTTTTTTATAAATTTAAATAATTTATAAATATTTAAAAATTCTGAAATATTTAAAGTGAGACCGCCCGAAATATCAAATTTTTGATATCTTATATTTTTTTTTCTAAAAAATTCTGCAATATTATTTTCAATTTTAATGCTTCCAGTACTACCAGTAATAACAACTCCTTTATTATTCCATGAGCCTTGTATCCAAGACTCATAAAAATGAGTTTTAAAAAAACCTAGATTGCTAGTTAAAAAAAGAATTTTCACAGAGAAATATTTCTTGAGTATCCAAAATTATTAAAATCTTGGTAATGTTTGTCTAAAATCCATTCCACTGAATTATTATCAAGTAATTTTTTGTAATCATAATTATTTTTTGATTTATTTACATAATCAAGTGATATTTTTTTTAATTGTAAATTAGCTAATATTTTATTAAGGTCACTCTCTAAAGATTCATTTCTTATAAAATTATTTATTATTAATTCTTCTTTCCAATTTGTAAACCAATAAGTCATTGGCTTTAAAGGCAAAGAGTTTTCATTTTTAATTATGAATTCAAATAATCCCATTCCTTCTTGATAAAAGTTTTTTTGTTGATGATATTTGTCATTAATAACATTATTATACCATGAACATACTCGTTTAAAAGGGTCTCTAACAATACCAATATAGTATTTTTTATTTAAATTATTTTTAGTTTCTAAATAATTTGGCTTTACTTGATTTAGAAGTTTTAAATTAAGAAAAATATTATTTAATGAATTTTTATAATTAAAAATGTTTAAATTAAAAAAATCTAAACTTTTAAACGTCCTATGAGTTCTATTAAGATTTAGTTTTCTTATAACTGAAGTCCCTCCAGTTTTTTGAGGGTGTAAAAAAAATAATTTCATAAAATATTATATAAATAAAATTCATATCTTACAGGTTTATATAAGTAATTTAATAATACAAAAATAAATGAAATAAAAAATAATAATTTATTTTCTATGTATAGAACTAATATAATTGGATAAAAAATCCATGATGCATAAAAAAATCTATCTATATATGGCAAATCTCTAAAAAAAATATAAGCTATAATACTACTTAATAAAATATTTATAAATACTTTATCAGAATGATTAAGTTTATTAAAATTAAAATTTTTTAAATATATTATAAACATTATTACAAACATGTTTGTACCTATAAAGTCAATTCTTAATCCTGAATCATATTCATTATTAATATTTATATAAGTTTGTCTTGAAAAAATTTTCTGTGATAAATGCATAAAGTCATTTAACAAAAAATTTGAAATTAAGAATAATAAAGTAAATACAAAAAAAATCTTAAGTTTTTTATAATTAATTTTATAAAGATCTAGATAATTTAATAATAATATTGTTCCACCTAATATAAAAAAAATATTATGACATAATGAGGCTAATATTAAGAAAATTATAGTGTAACTAAATTTATAATTATAAATTATTGAATAAACAAAATAAAAGAAAAAAATATAACCTAATCCTTGTCTCATTGTAGTTTGAAGAGATGACAATAGAGCAACAGACAAACCCATCATTAATATTAAATAAATTTCTTTTGTTACATTTTTTTTTACAAATAATTGAGATATATAAATTATTAATAAAAAAGTTAATGTATTGATCGTCAACAATATTATTCTTGGAGAGTTGGTTAAATAATTAATTAAAATTATTAAAAACTTTAAAAAAGGTTCTGATTTTTGAGCCCCTAACATTTTCATCTCAATTAAATATCTATAATTTCTAACATCACC
>MDTG01446515.1_pt1 | contig 11552 bp, 8 predicted proteins | sample 811421 | NCBI WGS metagenome assembly MDTG01 (sample SAMN05326645, study PRJNA326480) | marine metagenome | isolation source: seawater | place: Pacific Ocean: South East | collected 2011
TATCATTAGAAAAAAGAGTTGAAGAAGAGCTAGAGGAAAACCCAGCTTTAGAAGAAGAAGAAGAAGAAGAAGAAGAAAACATAACTATATACAAAAAAGCCGGGGGCAATAATCAGGATTTTGAAAACATTCAAATTGAGGACTCGTCATACAGCATACAGGAGCATCTTGCAAAACAGCTTATTAATTTAAATTTGCCAGAAGAAACTTTGTTTTTAATCAACTATTTAATTAATAGCCTTGATGATAATGGGTTTCTAAATAGAGATCTGTACTCCATTAGCAGTGATCTTTTAGCTAACGAAGGTAGGACTTATACTGAAAAAGAACTGCAGCTTGCCTTAGAGGTTTTACAAAGATTAGACCCTTCCGGAATAGGAGCGAAAAACTTGCAAGAGAGCCTACTGTTACAACTAAAACAAATATACCCTAAAGAAAAAAATGCCTTTATTACAATATCAAAACATTATGCCGCTTTTACTAATAAAAATTTTGAATATCTTCTGGACGAGCTAAATTTAAGTGAAAAAGAGCTGAAATCTATATATCGTCTGATTGAGCGTTTAAATCCGTTTCCTGCCGCTAAATTTTCAAAAAACAGTATTCCTGCAAAATACATTTATCCGGATTTTAAAATTACTATTGTTAATAACGATCTTGATCTTAAAATAAATACTGGCAACACTAAAAATTTAAAAGTTAGTAAATATTATTCTGATTTACTTTCAAATAGTAATGACCAAGAAACAAAAAAGTTTCTGTCAAAAAAGATAGAAAAAGCAAAATGGTTTAAAGATGCTATGCAAAAAAGGGAATTAACATTGAAACGAGTAATGAAGACTATTATAGATCTGCAAAAAGAGTTTTTTATAAGTGGAGATGAAGCCAATTTAAAACCGATGAAACTTGCTGATGTTGCGGAAATTGTTAAGATGGATATTTCAACAATATCAAGAGTTAGTAACTCTAAATTTATTGAAACACACTTTGGAACACTTAAAGTTAAAGAGCTTTTTTCTGATGCATTTAGAAAAGATAATGGGGAAATTATCTCAACAAATGAGATTAAACAAAAATTGAAAAACCTCACTTTAAACGAAGATAAATTAAAGCCGTATACAGATGAAAAGCTTGCTGAATTACTAGGGGAAGATGAGTATCATATAGCTAGAAGAACTGTGGCAAAATATAGGGAGCAATTAGGAATAGAAACATCAAAGATGAGAAGAGAATTGTAATGATTTTTTCTAAAATCATATCTATAATACTTCACCCGATATTTATGCCAATTATTGCATTTTACTTAAGCTTAAAATTAACTGCTAACACACAGTTTTTAATCGCAAACTATGTGAATTTTATTTATTTAATTTTATTCCTAAGTACAATAGTAATGCCTTTGCTAAGCATCTTTTTTTTAATCAAAAAAGGGCTGGTTTCTTCATTAGAAATGAACAATTATAAAGAAAGGGTTTTGCCGCTAATGGTTACAACTACATGGATGAGCTACGGATATTATAAATTGGCAGATATTCTTGCTTTTTCTCCTTTATTAAAGATAGAGCTTTTATGTGCAATACTTATAGTTTTTTTAGCTGCTTTAATTTCTAAATTCTGGAAAATAAGTCTTCATATGTTAGGTATTGGGGGTTGTGTTGGGGTGATATTTGGCTTAAATTTCATGTTTGGAAACTTAATTTATGAGACAATAGCATCTGTCTTTTTGGCTGGGGTTTTAGGCTTTTCAAGATTACAATTAAAGGCACATAATAACGCGCAGGTTTATATAGGATTCTTGACGGGGTTCTTAATTGAATTCGGGGGGCTGTTAATCTTTTAAAATCACATCAACAATTTCGATCTTTCTTTCTAACATTGCCTCTATACTATATATAGATTTCTTTTTGTCACCTGCATCGTCACTAACTTTTTCTGATGCGCTACTCTCTCCAAATGGCAGCTCTTTAATAATTAATTGCCCTGAAGAAATATATGTTTTAAAGATGCCAGCTTGAAATTGTTTAATATAATTAACAACACTTGAAATTCTTCTTTGAGAAAGGCTCTGGTTATATTCTTTATTATAAAGCGGACTCGCATAACCCCTAATATATAGCTCGATATAATTTTCTTGTAATAAATCAATCCATAAGGCATCTAAAATTTTGTTTAGGCTATTAAAATTTTTTTGCAGTATATCATTAAAAAAATTTCCTAGTTTCGAGTTTTCCTTTTCATAATTTTCTTTCATTTTAAAATATGAAACATAAGCCTCTTTATAGGTTTTATCTGTATACGCATTCATTGTCTTGGGGTCTGGCTCGTCATTATGAAAATACAGCTCTAAAGGCAAATAACTATGGATTTTTTTTGTTTTTTCATTTTTTTCGGGTTCATTACTTAAGTATTGAAATGTAAAAATATCGTTACAGCAAAATTCTGTGTCTTCGAATTTTGCCCCTTTTCTATTTGATGAGAAGTGGCCGGTCTTATTATCATAAAATGTCAAATATAAATCATCCTGCTGACTATTTAATTCATTTATATTTATAGCAGTGTCCCACAAATTTAGCAGTCCTTTTGCTTTATAAAAATCAAAACCTCCTTGGCCTCCCATTTTGTTCGATGAAAAATACAACAATGAATCGTCTTGACTATAAAATGGCGTAACCTCATCTGCATCAGTATTTATATTAGGCCCAGCATTAATTGGCACTCCAAAATTTCCCTTAGCATCAACAATAGTAAGCCAGATATCAAGGCCGCCAAGCCCACCCTCTCTGTCTGAGACAAAATACAAAACCGTTTGCAAATTATAATTAGTGGCAAATGGTTGCGTATATATAAACGGGTCTTGAGAAAATATTGGGATATCATAAAGCGCCCCATTACTTTTATAATCTTGGTAAACTATTTTACATGCTTTTGCTTTTTCAACACATTTTGTAAAGAAAACTTTTTTCTTATTAAAAAAAAATATGTTTGCAGTGTTAAAAAAGTCAGAGTTATAAAGTGAATATTCTTTTTCAACCCAATTTCCGCTAATAAATTTAGCGGAAAAAATATTGGATTCTATTTTTTCTTCTAAGCCTAAAACCTGTGTGAAATATGCAAGTGTATCATTTACCTGCACAAAATTTAACTCTGCATCCAAAGTGTTTATTTTGCCAGGCAAATTTTTTATTGCCACACTCTGCGAAAGAGAGAATAAAGGCAAAAACAATATCAAAATCACAAACTTCATTATAAATATTTTGGACAAACCATCTTTTCAAACTGTTTTTCTTGTTTTATAACACTCCAAGAATATCGTATAGAAAATTCAAAACCCCCATAATATCTTGAGGCCTCAGATAATGAAGATGTATTTATATCATAAGACACTATAGCCTCAATGTTTTTTTTTTCTATTCCAAGTGTTAAGAAAAAAGCATCATTTATTCTACTATATATTCCGGAATTCAAATTTACATTATTATTTAATTTATAGAGGGCCCCACAGCCAAACACATACTCCTTGTCTTCGCCTTGTGAAGAAAGGTATAGCGCCGGGGAAAGGGAAGTCTTGGGAGCAATGATATAAGAGTACTTTGTGTGAAAAATAAACTTTGAATTTAAAAACACTTCGTCATTATTCATCCAAGACTGCTTTGGTCTGTTTAAATGAAACAATGAGGCTCCTATTGTTAATGCTGATTTTTGATCGATTTTTCTATGGTTAAATATCCCAAAACTAAAATCTAAAAAAGAAAACTTCACCCTTTCTAAATATTCATTTTCTAAAAAAATCAAGTTATTATAATTAAGCGCTCTTTGGTATAGCCCGGTCTGAATGCCAATGCCGACAATGCTTTTTCTAACTATAAATGAAGGGGCTAAAGAAAAGGAGATGCCATTTGTTGAAAAACGAGAGTCCCCAGCAATATCATTTAATATGGTTCCTCCTAAAGAAATGTTTTTATAAAATGTTTTATTAGTAAAAGAAAGTGAAAGCGTCTTAAATGGCGTTGTTACACTAGACCATTGAGACCGCCTTTGTAACTGTATCTCGTAGTCCTCTTTTTGTATAGCAATTAACGAAGGGTTTAATAGTGACCGGGGTTTGTCATATTGGGAATAATGAATGTCTTGAGAGAAAGTAAATTTAACAAACAAAGAAAATGCTATAATGAAAATTTGTCTCATCTAATTAATGTAATGTTCCCCTTATGAAACAAGCTCTTCTCTCCAATACATTTTAACTCAAGAAAAAAATCGAAAACTTGTGGATTAAGATATTTACCTTCAAATGTGCCATCCCAATAATTAAAAACATCCTCAGTAAAAAACACCTTTTGACCTAGTCTGTTAAATACCTCCAAGCGAAATTCTGTGATTATTTCATCTCTGTCTTCAATAAAATAAAAATCATTAATATTGTCATTATTTGGAGAAAATGCATTTGGAATTATCAGGTTTCTTGTATCGCAAAAAACATCTTTTACCTCGACACAGATAGAATCTTTTACTGAACAATTAAATGTGTTTTTTACTTCAAACAAATAACATTTTTTTTGTTGTGGAGATGCAACTTGAGGAGAGTTTAAGTCGTTAAAATCCTGCCATATAATAATGTCATTAGTTACCACATTTAAAACAACTTCCTGTCCTTTAAAAATAACACTGTCAGATGCCCAGGCAGTGTCAATAATAGGATATTCATACACTTCAACTAAAATAGAGTCTGAAATAGTACACCCATCACTATTCACAACCTCTACACTATAAAATGTTTGCGAAGTGGGAAAATCAACAAATGTTGATGTATCAAGATTGTTTGTGTTCCAATTATAATCTATGATTGGGAAATCAGGTGTTAAATTTATTACCCCTATTATAGTTGAGTCTCCTAAACAGACATTGTCTGCAAATAGATCAATATTAATTCTTTCAGGCAAAACTTCAACACTGTCAATTTGAGTGCAAGTTCCATTTGATACTTTAATATAAAATGTAGATATACTGGCTACTATTAAATCACTAATACTGCTTAGTGTGTCTGTAAAATTATTATTAGAAGACCATTGTATATAGTTTACCGAGCTAGAAAATGAAGCGCTCAACAGAATTGGCTTATTGCAATATGCTGTATCCTGTCCGGGATCTAGCTCTAAGTTTTGCACTATAATATTTTGAAAAAGAGTATCAGTACAAGTTCCGTTAGAAACTAGCAGTTGGTATTGTTGATTGGTGTTTATATCACAAAATGGATTAGAAATATTTGAGGCGCTTAAATAAGAATTGGGAAACCAAAAATATGTAATTGTTGGGTCGTTAACGGGCAATAACCCTATTTGAGTTTGCTCATTTAAACACTTAACTACGCTTTGGATTGTATCTGATGTGTTTGACAATATGTATATTTGTTTTTTAATAGTATCTGTCACATTACATGAGTTATTGTCTTGTGCAATAAGCGTAACATTATAAGCGCCAAAACCATTGTAGTTATGTGTTGGGTCTGAAAGGCTGGAGGTGTTCCCGTCTCCAAAGTCCCAAAAATAATTTGCACTAGTATTCGAGCTAGTTAAATTTTGAAAATAAATAACTGTATCGCAACCAACCAAAGGGGCGTCAAAATCTGCTATAACCATTGGGAAGTCAAAATTAAATTTAAAAACAGCATTGTTACAATTTAAACTGTTATTTGTCGTGGAAACAGCTCCGGGGATAGGCTCAATTGGAAAGTCTGAATTCCCCCCGCATCCAGCGCATACGGAGTGATAAACAACGCCTTTTTTGTCAAACCTACTTGTTCCCCCGTCTACATGCTCATTGCTTTGACTGCCCCCAAAATATGTTGCGTATATAATAGTGTCTAGCTCTTTGTCTAAAACCATCAAATATATATCATTGCCATCAGTGTTTTGCTGGTATGCATCAGAAGTAACGGGTAGATTTAATGTAGAAAGTGAACCGCCTAAATTTGACCCCCAACCTGCTACATATATTTTTTCACAAACATCTACTAAAAATGCCGTTGGAGAAATATCTGGCGTTCCTTTTCCTGTTCCAAAAACAGTTGATCTAATTAATGTTGTTAAATCGTTATCTAAAACAGCAATAAACTGACCTGCATTACTTACATAGTATGCTGAGTTATTAACCAATTGTGTGCCGCTTATTTTTGTTTGGCCAAACAAATAAACATTGTTGTTTCTCCCAATTTCAACAAAATATGATTGGTCATATTTGCTTGTTCCAAAATAAGAAGAAGAAAGGGCCTGTCTTCCATTAGAGCTTATCTTAGTTATAAATGCATCTGAATTAAGCGAATCTTGATATGTTTCCTGAAATGCATTTGGTGTTGTTAAAAAATCTGGAGAATTAGTTCCTCCTGTAACATAAACATCATCATTTTCGTCAATTGCCAATGAATAGATTGCGTCATCTTTTGTGCCGCCTAAATATGTGCTCCAAATAATTGATGTAAGCTGATTGTCCATCTTCACCACACAGCCATCTTGCAGCCCATTAGGCGTGTTTTGAAAACTGTTTTTAGTAGGAAAATCGGAAGACTTTGTGCAAGTAGCTATATAAATATTATTCTGTTGGTCAATATCTATTTCTCCTCTTACTTCGTCAGCATAATTATATTTAAGCGCGGAAGAGACATTTAGTCCGTCATTTCCCGTACCTCCTATAAATGTGGAAGCAAGGAGTGCGCCTCCATTAGCACTTAATCTGCTCACAAATATATCAGATCCATTAGGAAAGCTAACTCCTATTCCTGAAGGAGAAAAATTAGTTCCTCCATTAAATTTTTGTTGAAAAGCAGACGGTGTTGTTGGAAAATCAGAAGATGCAGTTGTTCCGTAAATGAACAGCTCATTTGCAGAATTTACTATCATTGAATGAGGTAGTTCGTCTAAGCTACCTCCTAAATATGTTGAATATAATCTTTGTGTGCCTGAAGTATCATATTTCGTAATCGCAATGTCAGTGCCTCCAGAATTATTTGCGTAATTAATTTGATACGCTCCTAATGTGGTTGGATACCCTGGTCCAAAAGTAGTGCTTCCCGAATATAAAAACCCTAAATTATCAAAAGTTGCTGTATACCCAAAATTATCTGCCGTACTTCCTGAGTATGTAGAAAACTCTAAAAGGGGGTCAATAATTAATTCATAATTCGAATCATATCCATCTGGAAAATCAAAAGACAACACCTGTTTAGTTAATCTATAAGCACAAGGAACCACAATTTTAACGCTATCAATTATTTGGTATGCGAAAGGCTGGTGCTCTATAACCTGATTGACACTTGTGCTAACATATAGTTTTTCCTCTATTAATCGAATTTTTTCTAGCCCAGTATATTTAATTTTAATCTGATTAACATTGGAGTTTGGTGCAACAATAATATCATATTTTAAATTGTCTTGATTTATAAAAAATCTAATGTCGATACCGTTATATATATTGTTTTGTAATAATGATTTATATGATTTCACTCCTAACGCCCAACTAGATTTTTCTTGCATAAAATAATTTTCAAAATGTTCGCTTTCTTCATATAATTCTATTTTAATATTTTTGTTAGAATTAATAAAATCCATTTCATAAGCATGAGCATTAATTTCTCTGAAATTTGACTTTAAATCATGTCTTGCAGCTAACTGGGCCCCCGAATAAAAGGCAAAAGTTAATTTTCCTTCTTCTATAAAAAGCGATCCAGATGGCAGTTTAACATTAGATATTACATTTTCGGGTAGTTGACCTTTATTTTGGATAAATGGGTTTTGAGCATATAGCATTACTGTAGAAAGACAAGAAATTATACAAACAAGTAACTTACATATATTTCTATTATTTATCATATTGCTACTTTTTTTTGAAAAGAATACCTGTTAAGCTATCCCTAACGCCCCAAAAGTGCTCGATGTTATTTTCTTTTATTGGTTCCCCAGGTGGTAGTTTTTGTTTATACGGATCAACTTGTTGTCCATTTTTCCAAAACCTATAACAAACATGTGGTCCAGTTGCCAAACCAGTGCTTCCAACATAACCAATTATATCTCCCTGTTTTACAAAAACACCTTTTTTTATTCCGGGCTTTATTTTTGACATATGCAAATACTGAGTTGTATATGTTCCATTATGTCTGACCTTAACAAAATTACCATTGTTTTTTGTATAGCTAGCAGAAACAACTGTACCATTTGCTGTTGTCATTATTGGAGTGCCCCTTGGCGCTGCATAATCAGTTCCAAAGTGACCTTTCCATTGCCCTGTAACAGGATGTTTTCTGTTTCTACTATATTTTGAGCTTATCCTGTAAAAATCTAATGGAGCTTTTAAAAAGGCCTTTCTTAGTGTCATTCCTTTTTCATCAAAATATTCAGCAGGCTTATCTTCCTCTTTATATAAAAAAGCATAAAACTTTTGGTTATTATGAGTGAATTCCGATGCTAAAATCCTGCCAATTCCAATATATTTTCCGTCAATATAATTGTTTTCATAATAAACATTAAAGGCATCACCTTCTTGTATCTTAAAAAAATCAATTGTCCAGGCATAAATTTCTGATAATTTAATTGATACCCTTGGGCTTACCCCAAGCTTTTCTATTGATTCAGACAAAGATGAGGTGATTTTTCCAGAGGTGACAACTACTTTTGTTTCTATTTCTTTTTCCCCCCTATAAACATCTACCCCCTTTGTTAAATCAATAACAACATAACTTATTGGGTTCTCTTGATATATAAAGTAACGCGCTTTGTCAATCGTGTCTTTTGAACAAATAACCGTATACTCTTTTCCTGCATTTACTCTTCTAAAATCAAAAATCTCTTTTGACTTTTTGACAATTTCTGATATTTGCGGGTGGTCAATATGATTAGAATAAAGAATCTCTCCAAAAGTTTGTCCTCGCTGAACAACTCCTTTTGTAACATTAAAAGAGTCTACTAAAATTCCATATTCATACTTTGGCTCAATAATAGCTATAAATTCATTCTTCTGGTTTTTTTTAGTATTTATATTTGACAAAATAAACGCCAAGGCCAATAAAATCAAAAATAATCCTGTCCACTTTTTCATTTTGCTAATTTAATTTTTTAAGGGATTGGTATGAGTTTAAATCTATTTTATTATTGACAACGGGTACTTGACATTCTGGTGTTTTTCTATTACCGCTTCAATTTTACCCGCCCATATTTGTGTTTCGACCTTTATTAGCAAACGGTTTTTATCATCAGTAATCCATACTCTCATTTGTTCTCCGTCTTCAAAAACCCTTCCCTCTTGCATTTTTGGTTTAAAAACCATGCAATTAATTTTTCCAAAGTTTGTACTTACAAATTCATTTTTTAAATATACAATCTCTAAAAAATAATTTTCCTCATCCATAAATATTGGAACAAAGAATGATTTTTCTTGATTAAGATTCTCTTTGTCAAACGTTCTTGCATAAAATAATGCGGACAACATATCCTGAGTATTTGAGTAAATCAAATGTGATGTGTCCTTAAAAAAAACAACACCTTCATTGTGGTTAAAATTATACTTTTGATTTTTTTTATACCCGCCTTCATTTATATCTCTTATAAATTTTACCGGCCTAATTTCTGAAGTGTCTAAATATGTTTCATAAGAGTCTCTTACTTTAAAAAACCAATCGAAAAACATAGCAGTTTTACCCTTTCCAACAACATGGAAAGAGGAAATGCTATTGACATAGGCTTGTTTCTCAATCTTAAGCTCCGCAGTGCCAACTTTTATACCCATAAAAGAAATGTTAAATTGTGTGCTTTCTCCCACCTTAAAGGGCAATGAGTTTTGAGAAAATGCTGGTAATGTTAAAAATAAAAAAGCGGCGAAGAATCCTCTCATAAATCGCAAATTTAAAACCTTTCTAATTAGAAATTGCTTGAGAGAAAGCCAACAAGTCTTCTTCTTGAAAATTATCTGCCATTATATGAAAGCCTATAGGGAGCCCGTTAGAATGAAGCCCAAGAGGCAATGAAATGGCAGGGATTCCTGTTAAATTGGCTTGCACAGTGAAAACATCCTCTAAATACATTTTGGTTGGGTCTTTATAATTTTGACCAATACTAAACGCGGTGTGAGGCGTTGTTGGTGAAACTATAAAGCTATACTGTTTAAGTATCTCAGTGGTTTTGTTTTTAATTAATCTTCTGATTTTTTGAGCTTTTGTAAAATAAGCATCATGATATCCAGCACTTAAAACAAAAGTTCCTAACATAATCCTTCTTTTAACTTCATCTCCAAAGCCTTCGTTTCTGCTATTAATATATACGCTTTCTAAATCGTTTGCTTTTTTAGTCCTATAACCATAATTAACCCCATCAAATCGAGCTAAATTTGATGATGATTCAGCAGTAGTTAGGACATAATAAACAGGAACTAATAGGTCTAAATATGGGAAAGAAATAGGTTCAACTATATGGCCCATCTCCTTTAAATTAAGTATTTTTTTTTCAACAAGGGTCTTAACTTCAGGATCTAGTCCCTCCATCTCTAAACAATCCTTTATGTAGGCTATTTTTCTTGGCTTTTCATCATAATGCAATCTACTATAAGGGTCTACTTTCTTTGAGGAAACAGTACTGTCAAAATTATCTTTTCCAGAAATAACCTCTAAAATTAATGCAGAATCAAATACATTATTTGTTATTGGGCCTATTTGATCAAATGAAGACGCATAAGCAATTAGTCCGTGCCTAGAAACTCTAGAATATGTAGGTTTAAGACCAACAACGCCACAAAAAGCCGCTGGCTGTCTAATAGAACCTCCTGTATCACTTCCTAATGCGGCCAAACAAAGTCCAGCCGCAACAGCTGCTGCTGAACCGCCAGAAGACCCCCCCGCAACTTTTGTTGTGTCTAGCGGGTTTTTAACAGGACCATAGATTGTATTCTCATTTGAAGAGCCCATAGCAAACTCATCACAATTTAAACGACCAATAATTATTGCGTCTTCTTCTAACAATCTTTGTATTGATGTCGCGCTATATAATGACTCAAATCCTTGCAGTATTTTTGATGCAGCAGAAACTTTGTGGTCTTTATAACATATATTATCCTTTATGCCGATAACCATGCCTGCTAATTTACCTGCAGTACCATTTTTAACTTTTAAATCAATAGCTTTAGCTCTTGCTGAAGCCTCCTTATCAAAAACCTCAATAAAAACATTAAGTGAATTGTATTCTGAGATTCTCCTTAAATAATTTGCTGTTATATCGGCGCATGAAGCTGTCCCCGCATGGAGTGCATTTGTCACTTCTAAAAAAGAGCGAAAAACCTTCAAAGCTTATATGAATTAGTCTTTATCTTTTTCACTAACTTCATCTTTGCCTTTTTTAAACTCACTCATTCCCTTACCTAATCCTCTCATTAATTCCGGTATTTTTTTACCCCCAAAGAGTAGCAATACTACTAAAACAATTAATACTATTTGCCAGGGGCCAATCATTCCTAATAATAATTTTGAAATCATAATTTATTGGATTTAATTATAATGCAAATTTATACTTTTTGTTTTAATA
>MDTG01312436.1_pt1 | contig 11551 bp, 10 predicted proteins | sample 811421 | NCBI WGS metagenome assembly MDTG01 (sample SAMN05326645, study PRJNA326480) | marine metagenome | isolation source: seawater | place: Pacific Ocean: South East | collected 2011
CCTAATTTTGAAGTTTCAGATATAATTGCTGTATCGTGTATCACTAACTATAATTAACAAAAAAATTTAAATATAGTTATCAATAAATATTGCTAATTATTTCCTATCAACTATTGTTGCTGCCCACTGTGCATCTGCCATCTTCTTGCCGCTGACAAAAGCTTCACCTTTATATTTCCATACTCTACCATGCGATCGAATAGCTTCTATATTAAGTTCTAATTTACAATCTGGCACTACGGGATTTCTAAATCTTGCTTTTTCTATTGTCATTAAAAAAACTAACTTATTTTCGTATGTTGCTTTATCTATACCGCTTGCGGTTAAAGCTGCTGCGGCTTGACCAAATGCCTCAACAATTAAAACTCCCGGCATCACCGGTTCCCCTGGAAAATGACCTTGAACAAAAAAACTATCTTTTTTTACATTAACTATTGCTGTAGCAGAATGTAATTTTTTTATATTTATAAGTTCATCAATTAAAAGCATGGGCTCCCTATGAGGAAGTAATTCTTTTATTTGATCTTTATTTAATTTATCACTCATAGTTATTTGTTTTCTAAAATAAATTTTTTTATATCTTTTGCAGGGTATCCCATTACCTTCGAATTATCAGGAATATTTTTTATAACACCACTGCCACCACCTATCTTTACATTATCGCCAATTTTTATATGTCCTGATATACCTGCTTGACCACCAATCATAACATTATTTCCTATAATAGAACTTCCCGCACAACCAACTTGACCTGCTATTATACAATTTTTTCCAATTTTAACATTGTGAGCTATATGAACTTGATTATCTAAAAAAGAATTATCACCGATGATAGTATTTGAAAGTGAACCTCTATCTATTGTATTATTACATCCTATCTCAACATTATTGCCAATTATTACCATCCCTATATGTGGATATCTAATATTTTTATTTTTGTTTGGAAAAAAACCAAATCCTTTTTTTCCTATTATTGATCCATCTAATATAAATACATTGTTTCCAACTATAGTATTTTTTAAAATAACGTTTGATCCTATATGGCAATTATTTCCAATTATAACATTACTTTCAATTATTGTGTTATGACCTACTGAGGAATTTTTTCCAATTTTAACATTTTTACCAATCAGAACATTTTTTCCAAACGCTACACTTTTATATTTTTTTTTATTTCTTTCAATAACACATTTATTATCAAACTGATCACTTAAAGATGTTGGATAAAAATATTCAGTTATTTGTGCTACAGCTAATAAGACATTTTTAACAATAATTTTATATTTAGATTTTGGAATTTTGTTACTTAATTCAGAAGTGGTTATTATGAAATTTGACTTAGATTTATCTAATAGATTTATATACTTAGAAGAATTCAAAAAGGATACATCATTTTTTTTTGCATCATCTAGATTTTGGATATCATTAATAAAAATATTTTTTTTTATTTTTTTAATATTTAATGTTTTTAAAATATTATTTAATAAGACATTGCTTTTTTTTTTAAAAAAAATATTTTTTCTAATCATATTAAAAATTAATTTTAGTCAATTTTTTGTTAAGCAACACTATAATTTGATCAGTAATATCTAAATTTTTTTTTGCTATTATTATATTTTTTTTTGGAAAAACTAGTGATATAGAATTTTTCTCAACATAGTTTGATATTATTGAGTTTAATTCATTTAGTATAATTTTGGTATATTTTAATTTTTTATTTTTTATTTCTTCATTAAATGCTTTTTTTTTTTCATTATATATTTTAACTTCTTCTCTTAGCTTATTAACTTCTTCATTAAATTTACTTTTTTCTAATATATTTTTTTGACTGACAATTTCTTTTTCTTTTTTAGCCAATTGCTTTTCAATAATTAAAAATTCATTTTTCTTATTATCTTTCATTTTTTGAATATGTTCAGTAATAGAAATACCAGCTGAAGAGTTGTTCAAAATATAATTAATATTAATATAGGCGATTTTATCTTCTGCATTAGAATAATTAAAATTTAAAATAAAAATTATTATTAGTATAATTTTTTTCATACTAAAAAGATGTGCCTATTTGGAATCTGAAAGACTCAGTTTTATCAGATTGTGCTTCACTAATAGGAATAGCATATGAAAATGACAATGGTCCGATGACAGTAAACCAATTTACTGATATTCCAGTGGCAGATCTAATTTTATCAGAGTCTAGTGAATTATCATAATCAACATGCCATAGATTTGCTGCATCTAAAAATAAATTAAAATCAATATTTTCATATCCATTTAAAACATTTGGTAAAGTTGTATTAAGAGAGACAGCCGATCCATAATTACCACCTATATATTGAGTTCCGTCTTTTGGACCTATTGCACCAGACTCAAAGCCTCTTAATCTATGGCTTGGTATGTAAATTCTTTTTGAAACTCTTACATTATCGTCTATAGAATTAACTGCTTTTAAATATAGTTTTCCAGATAAAATTAAGCTTTCGTTTATGGAATGATATGTAGATGCAGAAAATGCATTTTCTACAGATAGATCATCAGAATAAATAGGCAATGTTTGTGAAAATTTTGTAGAGTATCCATCTGTTGGCTGAAAATTTTGGTCTAATTTATTCAAACCAACAGAATATGAAAATAAATTTTCAAGATAATCGCCTTCTTGCTTTTTTTTAATAGCCGTTGCATTTGATGATGTTTCTAATTTTTCATAATATGCTGATAAATCAATATTTATAAATAAATCTTCATATTGCTCAAAACCAGTTCCTAACTTGACACCTGTTCTAGTAGTTTTGTATCCACTACTAGTCATAAAATCAGATGAAGTGCTTTCAACTGTTGTATTTATTGCTCTATTACTATTTCTAAAATTAGGATTAAGGACGCTAAATTTGCCCTTAATTTGATCATCAGATAAAGCTAGATTTGTATCGAGTTTTATTCCTTTTCCTAAATAATTTTTTTCTTTAATACCAGCTGAAATTGTTGAACCTTCTGTACCTGTGCCTGCGCCAGCAAATATTTCACCTGTTGGTTTTTCTTCAACAGTAATATTTATATTTTTGGTATTCGGTTTTGTTTTAGAATCATTTATCTCTGAAGTAACAGATTTGAAAAGGTCTTTAGATTTAATTTCATTAATTGATTTATTAAATAATATTTTATTAAAAGGATCTCCTTCGTCGACTATGAGAGAGTTTCTTATAACTTTTTCTTCAGTTATAAAATTTCCAAAAATATTTATTCTATCAACGTAATATTTTTCACTTTCTTCAAAAAATATATCTATATTAATTTTATTATCATCAACTATTTTTTGATCATAATTTGCATTTATAAAAACAAATTCTTTTTGTAATGCAGTTTTATCAATCTCTTTAATAATTTTTTTAATTGAGTTTAAAGAATATGGTTTACCTTTTAAATCTTCAAATAATTTCATAAAATTTATAAAATTTTCTTTTTTATAATCATTAGAAACGTCGAGTGAAATTTTATTAAAGAAATATCTTTTTCCTGAATCTATATTAAAGGTTAATACAAAATTATTTTTATCTATAACTTTAGCGGAAGAAGATTTTATTACTACGTTAAAATATCCCTTATTTAAAAAAAAATTTTTTAATAAGCTAACGTCTAGATTAATTCTATTTTCATTAAGATACTTATTAGAAGTTAAAAACTTCCAAGGTTTGGCCTCTTCAGAAACTATTATATTTCTTAATTTATTATTTCTGAATACTTTATTTCCAATAAATTTTATTTCACTTATTTTTGCTCTTTCACCTAAATTGAAATTATAAATTATATTTACTGAGTTGTTATTATTATCGACTATTCTTGTTTCTATGTCTGCAAAATAAAAACCTATATTCCTAACTATATTTAATAATGTATTCTTTTGAACATTAACTTTATTTTCTAAATAAGGATATTTTTCAGTTTTTTTTGTTATTTTTTTTAATTCATCAACTATAGATTTCTTTTTAATTCCGTTTATAATTACAGTTTGTACTAATGGATTTTCTTCTACTTCAATTTTAAGATTATTATTTTCAAAACTAATTTTAATATCCTTGAAGTAATCAGTTTTAAATAATTTTTTAAAAGCATCATTTAATTTATTAGAGCTAATTGTATCATTTACATTAAGTTCAGAAAATAAAATTATTGTTTCAGCAGCTAAGCGGTCATTTCCTTTAACTTCGATATTTTTAATTATTTCTGAATAAACAATTTTAAAATTAACAAATAAAGAAATTAATGAAATCGATAATACTTTTACAATAGAGGTATAACTAGTTTTCATTTAATATATTTTTTTTATTTAAATAAGTTGTTACTTTGTTTACCATAATTTTTATATCAATAATTTTTTTTGGCCTCAATTTGTAATATCTCTTAAAATAAGGGTTTTTTATCAAATTAGTTAAGTTTTTATTAAGGGAAAAATAGTTAATATCACCGTTTAAATATTTGTGAACTAAAAAATCGTTAATTGTGATTAATATAGTTTCAAAATAACTGGGCTTGTTTTTAATTTTACTTAACAGGCTTATAACAGGAAATTTTTTTTTATCAGGTTCTAAAAAATTGATACCATTTAAAATTTTTAGATTTAAATTTCCTTCATTGTAAATAAATTTTTTTCCATTCATATAAAGTGAATTTAATATTGGGACGGTCATGTCTGTATCATGGGCTAAAAATTTTACTAATCCATTTTTATAATGAATTACTGCGTGAATGTATGATTTAGGATGAATAGTAATTTTAAATTTATTTATATCTAAATCAAAAATTTTTTTAGCTTCTATAACCTCTAATATTTTATTCATTAAAGTAGCTGAATCTATTGAGATTTTTTTTCCCATTTTCCAATTAGGATGTTTTAATGCATATTTAGGATTAATATTAGCTATAGTTGAATTTTTTTTATTTAAAAAGGGTCCTCCTGAGGCTGTTAAATATATTTTTTTTACATTGTCTACATTTTCATTCTTGAGAAGAGTCCAAATTGAAAAATGTTCAGAGTCAATTGGTATAAAATTTGTTTTGTTTTTAATTAAAGATTTTTTAATAAATTCCCATCCACATATGATTGACTCTTTATTTGCTATACCTATTGTTTTGCTAAATTTAATTGCATTTAGGGTTGGAATCAACCCTGACAATCCAGATATTGCGCACATTGTAAAATCAACTTTTTTTTTTATAATTCTATTTAAATTTTCTAAGTTATTATGAATTCTTATCTTACTATTTTTTAACCTTTTTTTTAATTTTAAATAATGTGGTTTACTGGATATAAGAACATTTTTTACTTTTAACAATTTTGCTTGAAGCAATATCTTATTTACATTTTTATTTGTAGTTAATAAGATTATTTCAAAGTCTTTTTGATTTTTTTTTATTATATTAAAAGTTGTATTTCCAATTGACCCTGTTGAACCTAGAATTATAATTTTTTTTCTCATTGCTAAAATATTTTAAATAATAAATAAGATGTCGGAAATGCGAATATCATACCATCAATTCTATCCAATAATCCTCCATGACCAGGAATAATTTTTCCTGTATCTTTAATATTAGATAACCTTTTAAAATATGAAACAATAATATCTCCAAACTGACTTGCGGTAGAAATTATAATAGTAAGTATAAAATTATAAGATGTAATCTCTTTTTCCAAATTTTCTACTTTAGAATAATCAAATAGATGCTCTAAGTTAATAATAAACAAAAAAGTAAATAATATTGATAAGATGTAACCACCGAGCATTCCTGAATATGTTTTATTTGGACTAATTTTAGTAAGCTTTGGACCCTTAAAGATTTTGCCAAAAAAATATCCTCCTATATCTGTAAATATACAGATACCAAGAATCATTAAAAAGTATAAATAATCTTCATTGAATTCATTTCTCAGAAAATAAACTGTATAAAATGAAAAAAATATAAAAATTAAGCCGGGCACAATGTATGGCTTATTTTTGCTCATCATATACCACTCATACAAAGTAATTATTAAACAAATTAAAATAAAAAAATTAAAATAAATTAATCCTTTAATTACAAAAAAAAGTACAATGGGTATAAGTATAATCGAGCTAATTAATCTTTTAATAAATTCATGTTTCATTAAATATTACCAAAATTTCTTTTTATTTTTTTAAATTTGTTTAGTATATTTTTTAAATCTTTTTCATTAAAATCAGGCCACATTTTTTTAACAAAAAATAATTCAGAATAAGATAACTGCCATAGCAGAAAATTACTTAACCTAAATGTATTTCCTGTTCTTATTAAAAGATCAGGATTTGGGACATCTTTTGTATAAAGATATTTTTCTATTGTTTTTTCTGTGAAATTTAATTTTTTAGATTTTATAAGCTTCATTGCATTTAATAATTCACTTTTAGATCCATAATTTAAAGCTAAAATTAATATTAATTTTTTATTATTGCATGTTTTTAATTCAGCAAATTTTAATTTTTTTTGTAAATCTTTTGGAAACTTTCTCATATCACCTATAATTTTTAATTTTATTCCATTCTTATTTAGATTTTCAATTTTATCTTTTAAAAATGTTTCTAGTAAATTTAATAGAAATTTTATTTCTAATTTTGGTCTTTTCCAATTTTCTGTAGAAAAGGCATATAGAGTAAGATATTTAATATTATTTTTTATTGAAGATTTGATAATTTTTTCAACAGCTAAGAGTCCTGATTTGTGACCTAAATTTCTTGATTTTTTATTTTTTAAACCCCACCTGCCATTACCATCCATAATTATGGCTACATGTTTTGGTGAGCTCATATTGTCATTATTTCTTTTTCTTTTAAGATTACTTTTTCATCTATTTGGTTTATATTTTCGTCTGTATGATCTTGTATTATCTTTTCATCTTTCTTTACATTATCTTCGGAAATCTCTTTATTTTTTAATAATTTTTTTAATTCATCATTTGCTTCTCTTCTAATGTTTCTGATAGAAATTTTACACTTTTCTCCCATTGATTTAATAATTTTTTTCATCTCATTTCTTCTTTCTTCACTTAAATCAGGTACTGGGAGTCGTATTAATTGACCATCTATTTGAGGGTTTAATCCTAATTCAGATTTTTTTATTGCAGAATCTATTAATGTCACATTATTTAAATCCCAAACTTGAATATTTATAGTTCTAGCTTCAGGTGTTGTTATGCTTGCTAATTGATTAATTGGCATTTGCTGACCATACACATCAACTTTTATTAAATCGAGCATACTTGCATTAGCTCTTCCTGTTCTTAAAGATGATAATTCTTTAATAAAAACGTCAATCGTTTTTGCCATTTTATCTTTATAAAAACTATCTTTAAACATTACTCACCAATTTTTAATCTTATAAATTCGATTATTTTAATATTATTGGGGCTTACTTCAGAAATAATATCTTTTACTTTTTTTTTAGGTTCCATAACCCAATCCTGTGTCAATAAGCTATTTTCTTCTTTAAATTTATTTATTTTACCTAAACTTATTTTATTTGCAATTTCTTCTGGTTTTCCTGAATTTTTAAGCTCTTCTGCTATAAGTTCTTGCTCCTTATCTAATATATCTTTACTTATATTTTCAGAAGATATTGCTAATGGATTTGATGCAGCGATATGCATAGAAAGTTGCTTACCAAAAGAATTAATTTTATCTGATTTATTTTTATTATCTAGAGAAACAATTACACCTAATTTTGAAACGTTATCCTTTACAATTGAATGTTGATATATAAAATTTTTACAATCAGTGTTTTCTATTGTTTTGGCTCGCCCTAAGGTTATTTTTTCACCAATTTTTGCTATTAAAGATACTAAATTTTCATTAACCGATTTTCCGTTTTGCATATCTAAATTATTTAATTTATTTAAGTCTGATGAACATTTATTATTTAATTCACTTAACTCTTTTACAAAACTTATAAAATCCTCATTTTTTGCTACAAAATCAGTTTCACAATTTACTTCAAGTAATGACGATTTATTTTCATCCCCTGAAAATATGATTACTCCTTCTTTCGCATCTCTTGACATTTTTTTTGATGCTTTAGCTATTCCTTTAACTCTTAAAATTTCTGCCGCTTTTTCAATGTCACCTTTGGATTCTTTGAGAGCAGAATTACAATCTTTAAAACCTGCACCAGTTGATTGTCTTAAATGTTTTATTTTTTCTATATCACTCATTTTTAATTTTTATAGGGTTGAATTTAATTATTCTTATGATTTTCTGATGACATATTTTCTGAAACATTTTTATTAACCGTTTCATCATTATTGTTTTTTTTTTCTATATCATTTGGAAGATCTTTTTTTGCATTATTAATTGTCTCTAATAAAAGATTACAATATAAATCTATTGATCTTCTTGCATCATCATTACCGGGTATAGGAAAATCAATTCCTTCCGGATTTGAATTACTATCCAATATAGCTATTATTGGTATTCCTAATTTTATAGATTCTTTAATTGCAAGGGACTCGTAATTTGTATCAATAACAAAAACAAGATCTGGAATTTTTTTCATTTCAGCAATGCCACCCAATGATCTTTGCAATTTATCCCTTTGGCTACTCATTTTTAGCAGTTCTTTTTTTGTAAAACCTCTATTTTCTGATGATAGATCGTTATCAATTTTTTTTAATTTTTTTATTGAATTTGATATTGTTCCCCAGTTTGTCAACATTCCTCCTAACCATCTATAGTTAACAAAGTACTGATCTGTATTTTTTGCTAATTCAGCAATTGCTTCGGAAGCTTGTTTTTTTGTAGAAATAAACAAAATTTTACCGCCATTTGCAATTGTCGAGTAAACTTTTTCTAAAGCTACATTTGTTAATTCTAAAGTCTGGGTTAAGTCAATGATGTGAATTGAATCTCTTTTTCCAAAGATATATTTTTTCATTTTCGGATTCCATCTCAGCGTCTTATGACCAAGATGTACTCCCGCTTCTAGCAGTTGTTCTATTGTTATATTAGGTATCTTCATTTTTTTTCCCGGTTATGCCACCACAATTATTTCCACTTAAGGACCGGAGGTATAAAACCACAAATTGTGTGCGTATTAATTTAGATGCTAAATACAAATTTTATTGACGAAAAACAAGTGTTTTTTTATTCTAAAACTATATTTTCTCTTAATTTTAGGTCATTTATTAAATTATTATCAACATTTCTCTTATCATTTAAAACAAATGTATAGCTATTTTCTTTATCCGAAACCTCAAATGTTATTTTTGTTTTACCATTTTCCTTACTTAAATTTTTTAATTTTGAGAGCTCGTCAATACTATTAATTTTAAATTTCAATTCATCAAAATTTTTATTTAATACTTCATTTAATGTTACTATTTTTTTTACATTAATTTTTTTTTGAGTTTTTGCGTCATCTATATAATTTTTTATAATTGTTATCATTAACGAATTACCTTCTACTAACTTATCTCTATTTAATTCAAAAATGTCTGAAAAAATAAATATTTCAAATACACTACTTAAATCAGAAAATTTCACTATTGCGTATGAGTTTCCTTTTTGCGTTTTCTTTTCTTGAACTTTAAGTACTGTACAAGCAATGTTTGAACTTAATAAGTTTTGATCGTTTTCAAACTTGTCATAGGCCACTATATTATATTGATTAAATATAATTTTAAACTGGTTTAACGGATGATCGGATATAAAAAAACCTAAAGTTTCAAATTCTTTAGATAATTTGATATCAGTTTTCCAATCTTCTACTTGTTCCAAAAAATCATCTTTTGATTTAAATTCATCATCAAATAAATTTATTTGATTATCCATTTTATTTTCAAAATTATTTTTAGATTTTAAAATAATATTCGGAATAGAATTAAACAACGATTGTCTATTTGTATTAATTTCGTCAAAAGCTCCTGCTCTCACCAAACCTTCTAATTGAAGTTTGTTAATATTTTTTGGATTAGTTCTATTTATAAAATCTGAAATATTTTTATATTTTCCATTTTTTGTTCTTTCTTCAACAACATTAGAAATAGCATCATAACCAACATTTTTAATTGCTCCAAGAGCATACAAAAAGTCTTTACCATTGGAGGTAAAATCTGCAAAGCAAGTGTTTATATTAGGTCTAATTATATTTATATTTAATCTTTTTAATTCTTCATAAAATTCACTAAGTTTATTTTGATTTGACAATTCCATTGACATTGAGGCTGCAAAAAATTCATGAGGATAATAAGTTTTTAAAAACGCCGTTTGGTAAGCAATTACTGCGTATGCAGCAGCATGACTTTTGTTGAAACCATATTCTGCAAATGGCTCAATTTTTAAAAAAATACCAGCTGCTATATCTTTACTTATTCCATTTTTAAATGCGCCTTCTACAAATCTTTGTTTTTGTTTTTCAAGTTCTGCTCTTTTTTTTTTACCCATTGCTCTTCTGAGTATATCTGCCTCTCCAGCTGTAAATCCGGATAATGATTGAGCAATTTGCATTACTTGCTCTTGATAAATAATTACTCCATATGTTGGTTTTAGAATCTCTTCTAATTTTGGATGCAGGTAGTCTGGTTCTCTTTTGCCATGCTTACAATCATTATATATTGGAATATTACTCATAGGACCCGGTCTATATAGAGCAACTAAAGCTATTATATCTTCTAATCTATTAGGTTTCATATTAATAAGTGCATCCTTCATTCCAGAACTTTCAAGTTGAAATAAGCCAACAGTTTTGCCGCTAGATAATAAGTCAAAAACTTTTTGATCTTCATAACTTATATTTTCCATTTTAAATTCTGGAATTTTATTAATGATTAATTTTTGAGTTTTATCGATGACTGTTAATGTTTTTAATCCCAAAAAATCAAATTTTACCAAACCTGCATTTTCAGCTGAATACATATCAAATTGGGTAGATGGTAGTAATAAATTTGCAGAACTATCTTTGTACAAAGGAACAGTTTCAGTTAATTTTTTATCTGCTATTACAACACCAGCAGCGTGAGTGGCAACATTTCTATTTAATCCTTCTAATTTAAGTGATAGATTTATTAAACGACTAACTCTTTTATCTTCATTAATAAGTTTTTGTAATCTTGGCTCAACATTTATTGATTCCTGTAAACTCATCGGTCTTGAAGGATCAAAAGGTATCATTTTACAAATACTATCAACAAAACCATAGGGTAGACCGAGAACTCTACCGACATCTCTAATTACCATTCTAGCTTTTAACTTACCAAATGTAATGATGTGGGCTACGCTATCTTTATATTTTTTGGTTAAATATTCAAAAACTAAATCTCTTTTTTCCTCGCAAAAATCTATATCAAAATCAGGCATTGAAATTCTATCAGGGTTTAGAAATCTTTCAAAAATAAGATTGAATTTTATTGGATCTATATCAGTAATGGATAGGCACCAGGCAACTAAAGAACCAGCACCAGATCCTCTACCAGGTCCTACAGGAATTTTATTCTGCTTAGCCCACTTAATATAATCTGAAACAATTAAGAAATAACCAGAATAATTCATTTCAACTA
>MDTG01094764.1_pt1 | contig 11550 bp, 8 predicted proteins | sample 811421 | NCBI WGS metagenome assembly MDTG01 (sample SAMN05326645, study PRJNA326480) | marine metagenome | isolation source: seawater | place: Pacific Ocean: South East | collected 2011
CTTTACACCAGCACGACATTTTTCAGGAAGAGGCCTTTTTAATCAAAATTCAACATTGTGGGGCTCTTGGGTGATAAAAGGGAAATATAACACCTTATTTTTTAGTGGAGATGGTGGATATGACGATCATTTTCAAAAAATTGGAGAAAAATATGGACCCTTTGATATTGCTATGATTGAGTGCGGGCAATACAATAAGTACTGGAAGGATATCCATATGATTCCAGAGGAATCTGCCCAAGCGATAAAGGATTTAAAGGCAAAGGTTGGTGTTCCTATACATTGGGGAGCGTTTTCATTATCTACACACAATTGGTGTGAGTCGCCAGTTAGAATAAAAAAAGCGGCCGATTCAATAGGGGTAACAATAGCAACCCCTGAAATAGGTGAAGTAATGTGCATAGATTCAGTTATTATTGACTACAATCCATGGTGGGAAAAATTTCAATGATTCAAAGAAAAATAGTTAAATCAGGGAAGGTGTTTTGAAAAAAGAATTTGGTGGAAAAATAACTAAAGAACTAAAATTAAAACTGAGTAAGTCTTCAAACTGGAAGAAAACAAGATTTAAGAATTTAGTTAAAACAAAAATTGACATCAATCTATTCAACTTACCTGGATTGTTGTATCGGCAATTTTTTAAAACCAAAGGAAGAAGTCCTTCTAGTCCGATTCCTATTAAACCACTTGATTTATCCTTTTTTGATGATGACGCTGAATCTTTTAAGTTTGTATGGTTTGGTCATTCTGCTGTCCTATTAAATATTGGTGGAAAAATAATTTTTATAGACCCCATGATGGGTAATGATGCATCTCCAATTGCCTCATTTAACCTAAAAAGATTTTCAATTAAAGTACTGGATATTTTAGACGAATTACCCAATATTGATTTGCTTTTGCTGTCTCATGATCACTACGATCATTTGGATTTTTCAAGTATTCAAAAATTAAAAAGTAAGGTTCTTAATTATTGGGTACCCCTAGGAGCCAAAAGACATTTACTTGAGTGGGGTGTACATAATGAAAAAGTAATTGAATTCGATTGGTGGGATAATTCTGTGATTGATAATATTGAGATTACATTTACCCCAAGTAGACATTTAGGAGGTAGAATGCTAAGAGATAGGGATAAAACACTCTGGGGAGGTTGGACAATTAAGTCTAAAATTGGAAGTGTTTTCTTCAGTGGAGATGGAGGTTATGGAGATCATTTCAAAACAATTGGAAACAAATTAGGCCCTTTTGATATTGGTTTTATGGAATGCGGACAGTATGATAAATTGTGGCACCAAATTCATATGTTTCCAAATGAAAGCGTTCAGGCTGGGCAAGATTCTTACGTAAAAGAAATTATACCTGTTCATTGGGCTGGATTTTCCTTAGCTCTGCATCACTGGAAAGCACCTGTTGATGATTTTATTGTAGCTGCAGACGAGAGAAGCTGTAAATGGTCGGTTCCGTTTTTGGGTGAAATTGTAACTGTCAAAGACTGGAGAAAACAATCTAGATGGTGGGATAGTCTTTTGTGACCAGAATTTAGACCTTACTTAATAATTTGTACTTTTTGTCCAAGTAAAGCGTTTGTAGACTTAATTTTAACAAAATATACACCTTCGGGCAAATTCGTTGCTTGAAATTCTAATTGAAGACCGCTCTTGTCAGAACTTATGAAAGTTAAATGCTCTATGATTCTTCCTCTGGTGTCAATGAGAAAAGCCTCTCCCATTCCATTGAAAATAGCTCGTATCTCAATTTTATTGCTTTGGTTTTGATAAGCAATAAAACTTTTTGGTTTACTAGCCTCATCAAAAGAAATATATTCCACATTAGAGTGTGTTTCGCTACCGTCAAAGTCAACTTGTTTTAACCTATAATAATGAACTCCTGATCCAACTTGGTTATCGATAAATTGGTAGTTGTTAATTTCCATTGAATTACCAGCTCCTTCCACAATAGCAATAGTTGTCCAATTAATACCATTGTAAGATAATTCAATTTCAAAATGGCTATTGTTAATTTCAGAATTTGTTGTCCAATTTATGATAGCGCCCAATTCGTGTATTCCAGCTGTGAATTTAGTTAATTCAACAGGTAGTGGAGTTGCTAGTGTAGAAGTTGGCCTGCATGTAGCAGCCCATAGGTGAACATCTACATCATTGTCAAAAAACTGAGTGTCATCATTTTCATCACAAGTAACACAGTAAGAAATCATTTGTGTAGGGTCATAATCATTAACAGAACCGGAAATCAATTCTCCTTGGTAGTTTCCGTTACCGACTAATAATTCTGAACAATTTTCATATACAACTTGTCCCTTGAAGGAAGTGTTGGAATTTTGATTTTGAACGTCCAGACTATTAGAAAAAGAAAGTTGCGCTCCGTTACATAGCTTTAACATACCTCTTAACTGAACCGATGTTCCTATTGATAAATTTTGTGTTAAACAAACTGTGTCGTCCGGGGCAATAATAGACGGGAAGGATGCAGAGGCAGGGTTCAATAAGCTAGCATCTGTCATATCGCATGCTAGATAACAATCTGAAACACAATCAGATGTTGCTCTTGTTGTAAAACTAGTTTCTGCGCCATAAGTGGTACCTTCACTGTTGGTAGCATAAGTTCTGATATAATAGTCAGTTTCAGGAGTTAAATCATCCATCAAACCTTCAAATTCATCTCCGACTCCGGTTCCTGCGTCTAAAAGCACTGCATCATCATTTAGTGTTGGACCAGGATTTAGTCCAAATACAAAGCCTCTCGCTGTTATGGTTGCTCCACCATCACTCGTGATAGTACCTATGCCAAATGATGTGGTACAATATGTTGCTCTTACTTCAGTGGCAGAAACAGTAGGTGCTGTAATACTAGCACAAGGGTTAGATACTTCTGTCCAACCATAATGACCAGAGGCACCACTTGGTTTTCTGAAGTGTTGTCCTGAAGGAATTGCCTCCCAATCTTTTCCGTCATCGGACACAATATCTCCTCCAGAGTAAGAGTTAGACGCATTCCAAGCTGGGTTAAGACATTGAGCAGATGAGTTTTTTGGAGAAAATATGAAAAGTGGTATTGTTGCTATTAAAAGTAATTTATTTAACGAAATCATAATCCTATAGTTTTACGAAAAAGAGAAGTCTACTAAAAAATTATTGATAAAACGGATTTTATCAGTTACTATCTTAACGACTAATCTATTTGTTAAAATGAGACTTTGTAGGGTCAAACAAAGCGTTTGCAAGTATAGGGCTTTAAAGCTTACAGCGCAATAAAATCATTGATATTTTTTGTTTTTGCAAATTGTTTATTAGTGTGTTGACTCCAATTTTCAGAAGCAATCTACTTAAGAGTTTTCACTTCAGTATGAATTGGTTGTTTCACATAAAAAAACATACTGTAAAGTATTTTTGGTAATTCAACTCAGAAATAGACAGGGATACAAAATGAGCTAAGAAGAATTAAATTGGAGTTTTGTTTCACTTTGATGCATAATTTAAAACAGATTTGTCTCAGGTGTATCAGATATTTGTGCTCGAATAAACATTTAATTTAATTCGTTTAAAATAGTAGATTAAAAATAGGATTGAATTTATTTGATTTTTAGGGAGCCTACTCTATGTACTTTACAATGTATTTTACTGTAGGAGGGTTGTTAATGGTATCAGCATCTCCTGTTTCATCATTTATGTAAATGGATATCTCTTCTTCGGGTATTTCGTAATCAAGTGAAAAAATAGTCAAAGAATAATCATTAACATTAACATCGTTCCATATTAGTCTGTAATCTGTATTTGTGACAGCAGCCCCATATTTTCCAGAGAGGTATTCTTTCATTTCAAAATATAAAGAGTCAACTAATATTGAATTTTCTTGTGGAGTTAAACCTCCTGGGATAATTTCGGCTTCAACCTTATCTACATTTTTATTTTCATTAAAATAATAATCAATTTGAGCCCAGTAATTGATATCTAAATCGGGGTCATAACTCGTATAAAAGCTAGTTTTAGAAACAAAGTTTGAATCAACTTCATTGATACCACTAAGTGGGGCGCCTACTTTAAATCCTCTGATGTCGCTTTTATGATTTTGAATTAAATTTTGTAGATGATTGCTACAGTCTTTTAAATCTATGGCTGTGGGTGTATCAGGACATTGAGGTTGCTTACAACTAAATAAAATCAAACAAAAAGCTCCAGCACTACAAATCAACTTACTAAACATATTTCTCGTTTTATATTTCAACCTTTTATGTTAAAATGCATAAAATGTTTCAATAATATTTAAAAAAAGAGTTAAAAATTGTTTGGGCGATATGGCTTTTTGCAATTTTTGCAATAAACAAATATTTCATCTTTGCCTTTTGGGAAAAATGCAAAAGTAAAAAACATTATACTGGAAAATCAATTACTAATAAAGGATATCAAGATTTAGTTTCGTTCTGCCAAGTCAAGAAAGAAAAATAATACAATAAGGTTGTTTATGGAAAATCCTGAGTGAGAAAAAGCCAGTTTTATAAAGAGTATTGAACTCAAAGCATTAAGAATCCTTTTAAAACTTTAGCTAAAACCACACGGGAACTATTGTTCTCCCCTAAGTTGTCACGTACCAGTATTTGGGGATTTATTTCTAGCTGATTTAGCAAGATAAATCTAAAAAGGGAAAAATGAAAAATACACAATTCAATCAAACACGACTTAAACTCAATAGATATGGCGTAAAAATATCTTCGGAACTCAACACTAAAATTAGACTTGTCATTAAACAAAAAAATTATCAAAGTGATTTAGAGCAAAATGTCCATGGTATTGCTGGACATATTTATTTAGTAAATCAATATTTATTAAAAAAAGTTGAAAAATTAAATGCATTGTTGCATGAAGGTTTAGTAAATCACGAATGTGAGTATTTTGAATCAGATTTTACTCTGGTAGACACCATGTTAAGCGTTAGTGTATTTAAAATAAAATCTTGCTTTGAATTTGATATTCCGGTTTATTCTTCTTTGGAAGAATTGGAGTTGAAGCTGGCGGTTCAGTTAAAACAGCTCATTGACTTATCTAAAAATGTTCCTCACGCCTATGCGAATAATTATCTTACGGAGATGAAAGTTATACCAGGGATAAAATTAGATATTTATCAATTGATATTTTTTGCAATGAAACATTCAGAGCATCATCTCAATCAAATTTCTACCTTAACTAAAATAAAAGAAGTATTTGATAATGGTCAATTGGTTGAATATCCATAATTCCAAATTTGCTTATCTAAATTCATCATTTTTCACGCTTATTTATGTAAAGAAAGCGACAAAAAGTAGCTTTTTTTGTTGTCTTTATCTACTATTTTTTCAAATAAAAAACCTAGTTTTAGTTTTTTTAAATTTGCGGAATTAAGGATTAAAAATTACGACGTGTAACTATGAAATTGCAATTAGAAAAGCTAGACCTTTCAATAAAGATTGGCGAAAATATTAAAGCAGCTAGAAAAGTTAAAGGGTACAATCAATCACAGTTGGCAAGAGCTTGTGGTATGGATAGACAACATATGGAAAAAATTGAAAACGCAAAGGTTAGTGCCAACGTCTACACTATTTATATCATATCGGAGGCTTTAAAAGTCGATTTGTCTGAATTAGTTACTATTTGATTACTGATAAGTTTTTGAGCTGAGAGTTTTTTTCTGTTAATTGAGACCTTTCAAACGATCTTTAATTTCTTTTAACCGTTTAATTTTATTGGGCCTTCTTTTGTCAATAGATGTTTTTGTATAGTAATGATGGCTTTCTAAGAACTTAATTTGGATAGGATCCCAGTCCTCTTTGGATTTAAGCACTTTCATATCTATTAGTTCTTGAGCTAATGATGAACTAATTCTTTCAAATTCTTTTTTATCCCGTCCTAGATAATCTAGGTCCGCATCACACAATATTTCTTCCAAATGATTCTTAGGTTCTTGTGGGATTTTTGTAGCTAATATCATATTAACTACGATTTCAACTTGTGCATCTGTAAAACCATATCTAGGAAGTTCGCGTTTTGCAAGTTTTGCCCCTTCAAATTCGTTATTCTGATATTTGTTTAAAAAACCACTATCGTGAAAAAGAGCGGCTAATTTTACAAGCATTAGTTCCTCTTTTCCGATACCCTCGGCGAGACCAATTCTTTCAGCAGCGCTCATAACATCGATAGTATGATGAGGACCATGATACTTAAGTTTTGAAATAAACTCATTTTGCTCTAATAAATCAATAAAATAGTCACGAACATTTTGAAAGCTTTGTTGAGTATAGACTTTAAAATTTAAAAGCTCAAAGAATTTTCTATTGGGAGTTCGCCCTTCATCATCCGCGCATAGACCAGGTTTTATTCTGGTTACGTAATACATGTCAATTGCCCCTTTATTTTTTACAGGAAGTTTTCCTCTGTATTTTGATTCAAAGTAATCTTTTATGTGTTCATAGGTTGCTCCGGATACATTAATCATTCCCTCCTCTGCGCTAGTTTCCATTCTAGCAGCTGTGTTTACTGTGTCACCCCATACATCATACAAGAATTTCTTTTTACCTACGACTCCTGCAACTAATGCTCCAGTATGCAAACCAACTCTTAAATGCCACTGTGGTTTGCCCGTTCCTTCTCTAATTTCTCTTTTTTGGAGCATGTATTTCTGAAATTGAAAAGCAGCTAATACACAATCAACTGGATTTGTTTGATTTCTGATTGGAATTCCTCCAACACACATATATGCGTCACCATATGTTTTAATTTTTTCAATGTTTAAGGCCCCAACTATATCATCAAATTTAGCAAAGGAATCATCCAATTCAGCTACCAATTCCTTAGGACCTAAATTCTCAGTTATTTTTGTGAAGTTTTTAAAATCCGCAAACATAACAGTTGCCATTTTATAACTTTTCGGGGTTGATTTCCCCGTTGAAACTAATTCTTTTGCAGTTTCTCTAGGAAGCACATTTAGCAGGACTTCTTCTTCTTTATTTTTTTCTTCTTCTAATTCTCTATTTTTTTCTTCTAATTTTATCTTTTGATTTTCAACTTCTCGAGTTCTATCTCGTACTTTTTTTTCAAGTATTTCTCGTTGACTTTTTGATCGGTTGACTTTCGACTTAATTGTTAAGCCGATAAATCCTAAAATAAATACTGAGACCCCTAATATGAACCACCAAGTAAGATAAAATGGTGGTTTGATAATAATTTTTATTTTTTCTTCTTTTGTATTCCAAATTCCATCAGAATTTGCCGATTTTACAAAAAAGTTATATTCTCCATCATTTAGATTACTGAATTTGAATGCACTTTTTCCTTTTACGATTTGCCAATCATTTTGCCAACCCTCAAGTTTTGTTTTGAATATATTTTCATTTGGAGATGTGTAGTGTAGTACATCAACGACGATTTCAAAATTATTTTTTTTGTGGGGAATGGTAACAACTTTTGAATTGTTTTCAAATGATATTTTTTTTGAATTTGAGTTTAATAAATCTTGTCCATCATAAATTATAGAGGATATGTATAGCTTGGGTGGAATAGAGTTAATATTTTGTTTATTTGTATTAACAATGTTGTAACCATTTATACCACCAAAATAAATTTGGTTTTTGTCATTTAAATATGCGGAACCTGAGTTAAATTCTAAACTTTGAATTCCATCTGATGTTGTGTAATTTTCAAATTCTTCGGTGTTTAAGTTGTATTTTGATAGTCCGCCATTTGTGCTAAACCATATGGTTTTTCCGGTATTAACTATGGAATAAATTGTATTGTTTGGTAGGCCGTTTTTTGTTGAATAGTGTTTTATAGATTCTTTTTTGGTGTCGTATTTAATTGCGCCACCTCCGTAAAATCCTAACCATATATTATTTTCTTCAGACTTGCCAATTGACAGAGCTAGTAGATGTTCAACTTTTTTAAGTGGAGTGATATCAATTTCTAATTCATTTTTGTAATTAGTGAGTTTGTAAATAGCTGTTGGATGGGCTATGAAATAGATTTCATCATTTAATTCAGTGAAATCTCGTACGTTTTTTAACCTCCATCTTTTCTTCAAAATAAGCTTTTTATTGTATAGGGATAAGTAGTTTAAACTCCCAATTAGAAGCTTATTTTTTGTTTTGAAAAACTTAAAAACAACGTCTTGACTTCCCTTGTGTTTAATATCACAAAACAAGGAATCGATTTTATAGTAAGATTCATTATGGGCAAGCGAGTAAACTCCCTTTGATGTCCCGATAAGAATAGTGTCATTAAAATTTATAATATCAAGAATTAATCCATTAAATGGTAACCAATAATGGGTGTTATTACTTTTTTTTATGATTTGAAGACCATTGTCATAACCGGAGAGAAAAAGACTATCATCTTCCCAAAAAGACCATGTGTTATCACTTGAATTTGGACTGTGTTGCGAGGCTTTATATTGAAGAAATTGTTGTTTGGAAGGGTCTATTTTAATAATTCCATTATGCGCACCTATCCAAACAATTCCAAAACTATCTTTAAATATGCATCTTATTTTGTTGCTTAGAAGCGGATGATTTCCGCTTTGGTTAATTTCTTCATCAAAAGTCTTAACTCCATTGGGTGTGTAAATAACCAGTCCATTTTCTTGAGTAGCAAGCCAATATTTGTCATCGAAATATAAACAGTCGTTGATGCGTGTGGGGATTGAAAATATCTCCTTCTCAGTACTTTTTTTACCGAAATGAACAAACTCATTTTGGAAAGAGATACCTATGCCGCTCTCATTAGAAAAAATTGCTTGAATTTTTTTTTTGAAATGTTTTAAAGGTCTAATTATATTCTCTGATTTTTCATATAATGTGCTATCCGATCCGAATAATATTTTATTACCGCAGCGTATTACTTTTTTAATATTTTTTTGAAAATTTAGATTTTTTATTACTGCTCTTTGATTTATTATTCTTACTTCGAAAAGACCTTTTGAAGTTGATACAATCAAATAATTTTTGTTTCGAACGATGGAAGATGTAATTGATCCTACTGTATCATTTTTTAACGCAAATGGGAAATTACTGAATTTTTTAGAACGAGTGTCAAAAAGTGAAATACCGATTCTAGTTGTAAAGCAAATAGAATCTTCATTCCAGCTACTCATTCCTATAATGTAATTGCTTAAGATTGTAGTGGAGTCAAATGGATTGGAATAAAAGTTTTCAAATTCGTAACCGTTGAACCTTGATAGTCCATCTTGAGTGGAAATCCATAAAAATCCTTTGTTATCTTGAAAAAACTCTTCAATAAAACTTTGAGGTAGACCATCTTCAATAGTGTATTGATCACATTTTAACAAATCGAAATTGCCTGCTTTTACTTGAGTTAAAAGTAGAACCAAAATAGAAAGTGATACGAGGCGTTTCATTATTGGGTCAAAGATACCATTAAAATATAATTCTGACACTAAAGTAAATCACTAGGCGAACAGGCATAATAATCATTGCAATTTCATCTTTATTATTACAGTTTGCTTTAATATTAACATCCTTTTTTGAAAGCTATTTTTTTATCTATTTACCTTTCAATAATAATTAAAATCAATATTTCATTCATCACTATTGATGAAAATCTTTGATAGAGTACCGTTTTTTAGGTATTTTTATAATTAGTTTAGATTAGTTCTAAATAATTACTAACAATGATAAAAGTTTCGGATAGTGCAAAAGATCAGGTAGCCAAACTCAAAAGATTTGAGGAGATGCCAATGGATAGCTTTATTCGTGTTGGAGTCAAAAGCGGTGGTTGTTCAGGTTTGTCCTACGATTTAAGCTTCGATACCGAATTGCACGAAAATGATCAGGAATTTGAAGATAACGAGGTAAGGGTGGTTATTGAAAAAAAGAGTTTGCTCTACCTGGCTGGTACTACCTTAGAATATGAGGGTGGTCTTAATGGCAAAGGATTTAGTTTTACAAATCCTAATGCATCTCGTACTTGTGGTTGTGGTGAGAGTTTTGCAGTGTAAAAAAGATATTGATTGAGTATGAGCCTGTCTGATGAGGATAAAATAATTGAGGAAGCAACATCTGGTGATTACAAATACGGATTTGTATCAAACATCGATTCTGAGTTAGCTCAAAAAGGATTGACGGAGGACACCATTCGTTTTATCTCAAAGAAAAAAAATGAGCCAGAGTGGTTATTAGAATGGAGATTAAAGGCGTTTAGGATTTGGAAAAAAATGGATGAACCAGATTGGGCCCATATTTCTTATCCAAAACCTAATTTCCAAGACATCATATATTATGCTGCACCAAAACCTAAAAAAAAGTATGAAAGTTTAGAGGATGTTGATCCTGAAATCCTAAAAACTTTTGAAAAACTAGGTGTACCAATAAATGAACAAAAAGCATTGGCTGGTGTAGCTGTTGATGTAGTGATGGATTCGGTGTCTGTTGCGACCACTTTTAAAGAAAAACTAAGTGAATTGGGTATTATTTTTTGTTCCTTTTCTGAGGCAGTCAAAAATCATCCAGATTTAGTCAAAAAATATGTTGGTTCTGTGATTCCGCAAGCAGACAACTTCTATTCTGCGTTGAATTCTGCAGTATTTTCTGATGGCTCATTTTGTTACATACCGAAGGGCATAAAGTGTCCCATGGAGTTATCCACCTATTTCAGGATTAATGAAGCGAATACTGGCCAGTTTGAGCGGACTCTTATCATTGCAGAGGAAGGATCTTATGTGTCCTATTTAGAAGGGTGCACAGCTCCTCAAAGAGACGAGAATCAGTTGCACGCAGCAGTTGTTGAAATTGTAGCCATGAAAGATTCAGAGGTAAAATATTCAACTGTTCAAAATTGGTACCCTGGAGACAAAAAAGGAAGGGGAGGTATATATAATTTTGTTACTAAACGAGGTCTTTGCGCCGGAGACAACTCAAAAATTTCTTGGACACAAGTCGAAACGGGCTCTGCAGTTACATGGAAGTATCCGTCTTGTATACTAAAAGGAGATAATTCAGTTGGAGAGTTCTTTTCTGTTGCGGTTACAAATAACATGCAACAAGCAGATACTGGTACAAAAATGATTCACATAGGTAAGAACACCAAAAGCACGATTGTTTCAAAAGGTATTTCAGCAGGCAAATCTCAAAATTCATACAGGGGCTTGGTGAAGGTTGCCAAAGGAGCTTTAGGAGCAAGAAATTTTAGTCAGTGTGACTCACTTCTAATTGGTGATAAATGTGGTGCACATACATTTCCATATATCGAATGCCAAAATAAGTCAGCCAAGGTTGAACATGAGGCTACAACATCAAAAATTGGCGAAGATCAGTTATTTTATTGTAACCAAAGAGGTATAAAAACTGATAAAGCAATTGGTTTAATCGTAAATGGTTTTTGTAAAAATGTTATGGATAACTTACCAATGGAGTTTGCTATTGAAGCTAAAAAGCTATTGGAGATTAGTTTAGAGGGTTCAGTTGGATAAATTTACACAAGTAAAATGTACTAAAAATGTTGAAAATAGACGGATTAGAAGCCGAAATAGAAGGAAAACAAATCTTGAAAGGTTTAA
>MDTG01130745.1_pt1 | contig 11550 bp, 10 predicted proteins | sample 811421 | NCBI WGS metagenome assembly MDTG01 (sample SAMN05326645, study PRJNA326480) | marine metagenome | isolation source: seawater | place: Pacific Ocean: South East | collected 2011
ACCTTTTTTTGTTGCTTTATATAAATATTTATAAGCCAGATTTAATTCATTTTTCTTATTACAATAGTAAATTAATTCCTAAATTAAAAGTACCATATATAGTTACAATTTATGATTTAATTCATGAAAAGTTTGGTTTGGACGATGAACAATTTCCAAAAAATAAGATGTTAGATAATGCTAAACATATAATCTGCATTTCTAATACAACAAAAGATGATTTATTAAAAAGGTATAACGTTGACCAAAAAAAAATAAGCACTGTGTTTTTAGGAACAGATACTACAAATTCTTACATAGAAAAGAAAGAGAAGTACATTTTGTATGTTGGTGATAGAAAAGGTTATAAAAACTTTGATAGCATTGTTAAAGCTTTCGCAAACTCAACTTTCTTGAAACAAGAATATAAAGTAATTTGTTTTGGTGGTCATAAATTTGATACTAAGGAAAAACTTTTATTTGATCAGATAGAGATTAAAGAAAACTTATTTCAAGAATTTGGTGATGATGAATATCTAAAAAAATTCTACGAAAAAGCAAGTTTATTTGTAACAACAAGTTTAACCGAAGGTTTTGGACTAACAAACCTAGAGGCCATGGGTTCTGGTTGTCCAGTTTTATGCAGTGAAATACCTATATTTAGAGAAATTCTTGGTGATTCTTGTGAATATGTTGACCCGAATAATATTGAGGATATTCGAAAAAAAATGGAGAAAATTTTAACATCACAAAATGAACAAAAAAGACTAATTAAATTGGGTTTTGATAGGGTAAAAATTTATTCTTGGGAAAAGTGTGTATCGAGTACTTCTAAAATATATAAAAGCTTAATAAGTGAAAAATAACTTTATTTCAATTCTAATCACTAATTATAATAAATCAAAGTTTTTACATAAAAGTTTATCAAGTGTGATCTCACAAAACTACAAAAACTACGAAATAATTGTTTTTGATGATTGCTCCACAGATAATTCAATTAAAATTATAAATTATTTTAAAAAAATTAAACTCTTAAGAAATAAGAAAAAAAAAATAAGTTCACCAGCCTTAAATCAAATAAACGGAATAAAAAGAACATTCTTAAAATCAAAAGGTAATATAATTTGCTTAATGGACTCTGATGATTATTTTAAAAAAGATAAATTGAAAGTAATTAATGAGTATTTTCAAGTTAATAAAAAAAAAAAGGTTTTGTATAACTTACCAATTGTTTCAAAAAAAAATAGTTTTAATTTTGAAAAAAAAAAAAGGAACCCAAATATTTGGCCTTTAATTTTTCCTACAAGTTGCATATCTATAAAAAGAAAATATTTCAAATTATTTTTAAAAAATGTTCGAATTAATAGATATGAAAATTTAGAAATCGATTCTAGAATAAATATATTTTTTAATTTTTATCTAAATGACTACAATATTATTTGTAAAAAATTAACAAATTATAATTTTGATGTTTTTGGAATAACATCAAATATTCCTAAATTTTCAAGAAAATGGTGGCTTAGAAGGAGTGAGGCTTTTGATTATTTAAAATTTGTTCTTAATAAAAAAAATTTTTTTTTTAAACAAGACGTTGATTATATTATTACAAATCTTATAAGTAAATTTTTAAGGTATTTTCAATGACAATCTTTTTGTATTTTTATTTAATATCGTTATCTTTAATTGGGTATGGATTTACTATTTGTAAATTTTTACATATTAAAGAAAATTGTTTTGGAATATATGGTATATTGGGATTTACATTTTTAGCGTTTATCTCATATTTTAGTACAATCTTTATAAGTCATAACTTAATTTTTAATTCAATTATATTTTTTTTGGGTCTTTTACTGTTTCTTTATTTCTCAAAAAAAATTAAAAATTTTAAAAAAAATTTTATACTTCTAACTATTATCTGCATATTTTCATTATTTTTCATAATGGTTTCAAAAAATCACGATGACTTTCCGTATTATCATTTTCCATATGTATCTTTATTAACAGAATATTCTCATCCAATTGGATTAGGTTTGATCAATAATGGTTTTAGAAGTCCTTCGTCAATTTTTTTTATAAGTTCAATGTTTTTTTTACCTAAATCTGAAATCTATTTATTTCATTTAACACCAGCATTTGTCATTGTATTTGCAAATATAATCTTTTTAAAAATGATATTTAATAAGCAAATTTATAAAGATAATAAGTTTTATAATTTTTTAAGTCTTTTTGCTTTCACTTTTATAAATATTTTTTTTTATAGATTAGCAGAACATGGCACTGACAGATCAGGAATGATATTATTATTAATTGCATTTATTTACCTAATATATATTTTTAACTGCACTAAAAAGCTAAGCACTTACGAAATTGATCTATTCAAAATTTTTACAATTTTAATTTTTTTTGTTGTATCGATTAAACCATTTTATTTGATAAATTTGCCATTATTTTTGATAATTCTATTAAATAAATATACTAGAGAAGTTTTTACAAATTTATTATTTTCACGAACCTTTTTTTATTGTTTATCATTTTTATTTTTTACGATTTTGTTTACTTTTTTAAATACAGGTTGTTTAATATTCCCATTATCACAAACTTGTTTTACTGATTTAGCTTGGTCTATTGATAAAATTATCATTGAAGATGTTAAATTGTGGTTCGAGCTTTGGTCAAAAAGTGGTGCTAGACCAAATTTCATAGTTGAAAATAGAGAAAATTATATAAGTAATTTTAATTGGTTTTCTAGCTGGTTTCAAAATTATTTTTTTAATAAAGTTCTAGATTTTTTACTTGGAGTTCTTTTTGCCATTCTAATCTTTTACGTCGTATATTTCAGATTCAACTTGAAAAAATCAGAAAATAAAACCCGATTTTATATGATTTATTTTTTCTTGATAATTTTTTTAATAGAATGGTTTATGAAACATCCAACCCTAAGATATGGAGGCTACCATATTTTTGCATTACTTTTTTTTATACCAATCTCCAAACATTTAAGTAGTTTTCGATTTAGTTATAAAACTTATTATATGAAAGGTTTAGTTTTAGTTTTGGTTGTAACAACAATTTTTATTACTAGAAATACATCTAGGTTAATAAACGAAAATAAGTTATACGACTATAATCCTTTCAAAGATTCCCATTATAAGTTTATCGGGGGAGACGTAAATTTTTATTTCAGATATAATAAACACCTGCAAGATAAAAGAAATTACTCATCTTTAAATTTTTTGGGTATAAATAAAATTATCTTGAAGAATAAATAATTAAACTATGAAAAATGTTTACTACTGGTCTCCGTGTTTAACAAAAGTTGGAACTTATAAATCAACTATTAATTCTGCAATATCTTTGGCAAAATATTCTAATAATCAGTATTCTGTAAAAATAATTAATTCTTGTGGAGAGTGGGACTCGCAGGGAGAATTGTTTAAACAAAACAAGATTGAATTAATCAATTTAGGACTCAAATATTACAAATTTTTACCAAAAACTGGTTTTTTTCAAAGTAGATTTTCATACACGATTATATTTATTTTGTCTTTTTTTCCCTTAATGAGATTAATACTTAAAGAAAAACCGCATTTTCTTATAATTCATTTGCTAACTATTTTGCCTTTATTCATAGATCTTTTAAAAAAAAATAAAACTAAGATAGTTTTAAGAATTTCAGGTTTTCCAAAATTAAACTTTTTAAGAAGAACAATTTGGAAAGTTTCATCTAAAAATATCTTTAAAATTACATGCCCATCAGAGGAATTAAAAAAACAAATAATTTTAAAAAAAATTTTTTTAGAGGATAAAATTTCTTTTTTACCAGACCCAATAATTAAAATGAATGAATTTAGAAATAACTTCAAAATAAATAGAGAATTATCAAAGAAATATTTTATTTCCGTAGGAAGATTAACTAAACAAAAAAATTTTGGTTATTTGATTGAGGAATTTTCTGAATTTATTAAGATTAATTCAGAATATAATCTTTATATTTTTGGAGATGGTGAAGATCGAGTTAAACTACAAAACCAAATAAATCAAAAGAAAATTAATGATAGAATTTTTTTAAAAGGTTTCTCAAATAAAATAAATTTACATATGAAAAATGCCGAGTCATTTATTCTTTCATCCTTATGGGAAGATCCAGGTTTTGTACTTGTTGAAGCTGCAATGAACAACTTATTTATAATATCTAGTAATTGTAAAAATGGACCATCAGAATTTTTAAATTATGGTGATGGAGGTATTTTATTTGAAAGCAATAAAAAAAATGCTTTACTAAATTCGTTGAAAGAATTCTTAAATTTTAGGAATTCGAAAAATTATTACTCTAAAATTAAAATTGCTAAAACAAATTGTAAAAAATATACATTATTGAGCCACTATAATTTATTAAAATCTAATATCTTAAGACTTTAGGTATGGTAATAACATAATGTAATATTTCATTAAATTTTTGTTTAAATCGTATTTACTTAAAGAACTATATGTATAATCTATTTTGGACTTTAATTTTTTTTTATTTTTAAAGAAATATAATATTAATTGTGAAAGTTTCTTGTAGTCACCAGTTTTAAATAAGAAACCACCTTTTCCGTTGTTGAGTATTTCTCTTGGACCAGTTGGACAATCAGTTGAAATTATAAATTTTTTTAAAACAGCAGCCTCTAATAAAACATTTGGAAGTCCCTCATACTTTGAAGATAGAATAAATAAATCAGATTTTGATATGAACGGGTAGGGATTTTCTAAATAATTTTTTATCTTTATAAATCTACTTAGTTTATTTTCCTTAATATAATTCTTTAAGTTATTTTTTTCTATTCCATTGCCAATGATAAGTAAATTAACTTTGATTTTATTTTTAATAAGGTTAATAGATTTTAAAAGAGTTATCTGATCCTTTTGATGAGTCAATCTTCCAATATTAATAATATTGAGACGTTTGTTTGAAAAATTATATTTAATCTTCTCTTTAGATTTTTTTTTTATTTCATAGAGATTTAATGGATTAAATATATTTTCAACTTTAATATTAAATTTTGTTTTCATTTGTTTTTTAAAATCTAAACTGTTTACAATTATTTTTTCCGCTAATAAAATTAATTTTTTATAAATAAATTTTTTAATATTATTATGATACCATCCGGAAGGTGAGGAGTTACTACGAACAATCACTTTTACATCTAATAATTTACAAATAACAATACAGTAAATATTTGCCTGAAAAGAGAGCACAACTGAATTTTTATTTTTTCTTAAATATTTAAACAATTCAAAAAGACAGATTAGATATTTAATTCTTATATTAATATCTTCCGAATATTTTTTTTTTGGATAAATTAATTTTATATTACTATTAAATTTTTTTTGGAATTTATTTGAAATTGTACAAATTTTAAGGTTATTAATTTTTTTTGATAAGTAATTAGAAATCAAAAAAAGATTTTTTTCTACTCCTCCGCCTCCAATAAAAGGCATAAAGATAACTAATTTTTTTTTTGTTTTAATCATTTCATTAAATAGATAGATAATAAATAAATTTATTTTAAATAAAAAATTAATAAAGTAAATTAAACAATAAAAATTTATGTCCAATTTGAAAGTTTTAAACATACAAAACTTAAATATTTTTTTAATTTCTGTTTTACCAATAGGATTAGTTGCTGGTAGCTTAATAAGTAATTCAATAATTATAATGATTTGTATCTTTTTTATTTTAGAATTAACTCTTAAAAAAAACTTATTTTTTCTTAATCAAAATAATTTTTATTTTTTAATAATTATAAATTTATATATTTTGCTTAATTCACTTTTTATATCTGAAAATAGTGAAAGTATAATTAAATCATTGGGTTTTTTAAGATTTATTGTTCTTGCTTATGCTCTTTCATATTATTTTTTAAGATCAGGAAATTACATTTTAAAAATGTGGTCTTTATTTTTTTTGATTGTAAGTTTTGATATTTTATTTGAATATTTTTTTGGAAAAAATACTCTCGGTTTTGAGTCTTCTTATGATGGAAGATTATCTAGCTTTACAAACGATGAACTAAAAATAGGAGGCTATTATTTTGGCTTCATATTTTTATGTTTACTTCATTTGAAACAACAAAAAAGTTCTTTATTTTTAATATTCGCAATATCTTTTTTGATTATTTCTTTATTAATAGGTGAAAGATCAAATTTTATTAAAATTGGAATAATGTATGTTATATTTTTTGTATATTTTTTTGAAACCTCTTTAGTTAAAAAACTTAGTGTAATTATTCTTTTTACTATAATTTTAGCTTCAATAATTTATAGTTTTCCAAGTTATAAAAACAGATTTATAACACAAATCTTTAACAAAGAATTAATTAAAAAAGATCAAACAGATAACAATGAATCGATCTATAAAAAAATTATTTCAAGCAATAGACACTTCAGTCACTATTATATTGCGACTAAAATTATAAAAGAAAATATTTTATTTGGATCTGGATTTAAATCTTTTAGGATTGAGAGCTATAAAGTAAAATATAAAGAAGATAAAATTGATGGTGCATCTACACATCCTCATCAATTTCATTTTGAAATATTATCAGAATTAGGATTAGTTGGATATATTCTTATTATATCAAATATATTTTATGTTTTATTAAAAAATTTTAGTCTCAGGAATGATCTTATGTTTAAAAGTGCTTTCTTATTTATATTAGCATCTTTCGTACCGTTTTTACCATCAGGAAGTTTTTTTACGTCTTATGGAGCAACCATATTTTTTATTAACTACTCTTTTTTAATTCGACCAAACGTTGCAAATAAGCTAAAAAAGCAAAGTGAATAATCTTACACTGCTAATCCCAGCTAATAAAGAGTCTGAGTCCCTACCCATATTTTTAAATGAGCTCAATGACTACTCTTATAAAAAAATGGTGGTTTTACAAAAGGAGGATGTTGAAACTATAGATTCAATTTCAGATTTTAAAGATGTCGAACTGTATATCCAAAAAAAAAAAGGATATGGAAGTGCTCTTAAGGAAGGATTAACAAATGTTAAAACTGATTTTTTCTGTATTATTAATGCAGATGGATCAATGGATCCAAAATATTTAAGGGAAATGTTACTACTCTGTGAGAAAAAAGACTTTGTCTTTGCTTCGAGGTATTTGAAAGGTGCAGGTAGTGACGATGATGACATCATTACATTTGTTGGAAATAAATGCTTTTCATTTATAGGGAATTTGTTATTTAATCTGAATTTATCAGATATTCTTTACACTTTTATAATCGGAAAAACAAGCTCTGCTAAAATGCTGGAATTAAAATACCATGATTTCAGAATATGTGTTGAAATTCCTATAAAGGCTAAAATTAGAAAGTTACTATCTACATCTACTCCTAGTAAAGAAAGAAAAAGAATAGGTGGGAAGAAAAAAGTAAATGCTTTAAAAGATGGATTTTTAATTCTTATGGCAATATTTGAGTTATTTTTTAAAAAAACTTTTAAATTAAAATAATATTATTTTTTTATTAAAATACATTGACCCATATAATTTTTAAAAAAATAATATTTTTTTTCAAATTTTTTTTCTATTAAGTAAATAAATTTTTTAATTCCATCAACTCCCCAAATACCAAAATCATCAAAAACTATTATTCCACCTTTAATAATTTTTTTGTCGATAAAATTGAAAATTAATTTTGTATCGTTAAAAGTATTTACATCTATGTGGCATAATTTTACATTTTTAATATTTACTTTTATTTTTTTAGGAAAATAGGCCTTAAAGACAAATGTTTTTTTCAAGTTAAGTTTTTTGATATTCCTTTTTACTTCTTCAATTTCATCGTAATAAAATACATCTTTTTTGTGAAGACCATCATCTTTTTTAAATCCTGAAAAACTATCAAACAGATAAGAATTACCTTTTTTATTTCTTTTTGACATTACGAAACCAGCCCCCCCCATCAGACAACCAATATCTAAAATCTGACCATTTGTGTTTTGTAAATTTTTAGCACACTGCCATAAAGTGTATGATCTTGATGGATCTAGTAACGTAAATTTTTTTATTTTTTTATAAAATTGGAAGAAGTTTTTATCTTTTTTCCAAGGCACGTGAGTTGCAGTTGAAATAATAATTTCATCATAATTATCAAGTTTACAAACAAAACTTAGGAAAAATCTTAAAATTTTTTCAAATAATCTTTTAATGAACTTAAATGAAAAGCTTCTAAAATTTCCGTGTGGATGTTTAATCTTTTTCATAACCGCAAATTAAACAATTAAAAGTTTTTTTTTTTCTTGAAAAGAAAGAAACACAATTATTTTTTTTGCAAACTATTTCAAAATTAAAAGTTTTATTATCATTTTGATAAAATTTTTGTGTAAAAAAAATATCTTTAAAAAAAATAAATATCAAATCAAAAAAACTTACAAAAATTTGAAATTTTGGTATTTTTGATTTACCTTTATTTCTATCCTTAAAATAGATTGGAACTTCAACTAGTTTAGCATTGAGTTTTTTCATTAACCATACTAATTTTACTCCAAGACTGTATCCTTGCGCATTTAGCTCATCAAATGGAAGTTTTTTTAAAAGGCTCACACTGTATACCCTAAAATATGTAGTTATTTCGTTTAATTTTATATTAAGTATTTTTTTTGCAGAGTAATTTCCACAAATTGAGATTATTTTTCTTATTCCTCTATAATCACTTTTTGCTCCATCACAAAATCTTGATCCGATGACAAAATTATTTAAATCTGCTTTTTCTAAAAGGATTGGTATATAACTGGGGTCGTGTGAAAAATCACCATCCATAGTAACCAAATAATCGTAATCATGTTTTATTGCGTAAAAAATAGAAAGTTTATGTGCTGTTCCTAAACCCAGTTTTTTTGGTCTTTCGATGAAATCTAGATTTTGATCATTTAAATTGTTCAATAATTCTTTAGTTCCATCGTCAGAGAAATCATTTATAATTAATATTTTCGAATGATCATTAACCTGTCTTATTTTATTTATTAAATTTTCAATATTCTCTACTTCTTTATAGGTAGCAATAGAAATTAAAACCCTTTTGTTATTTTTCATAAATAAGCCATTTTTTATTTGATACTTAAAATTTAAAAAGAGATAAAGAAATATTATTATAATTATGTCGAATTTTAAAAGTTTCGCTATCTATTCAGTAAGCTGTTTTACACTGATATTGGGCTTAGCTTTAGATGAAAATTCAAGCGGTGGAGCAAAAATAGATTTTGAATATCTCCTTCCATATGTTGAAGGTTTTAGCTCAAGTTTAAATAGTGGATTTATATCATACGCAAATAATCCATCTAGCATTATTCATTCTCCAGTTTTTTATATTTTAATCGGCTTACTATTAAAATTCGTAGACAACATCACAATAATTAAAATTTTCTATATCTTTATTTGTAGTTTTTTCCCATTGATATTTTTTCTTATACTAAGGGATAAGTTTAAAATTGAAAAAAATATTTTATTCATTTTTTCCTTAATAATATTTTTATCACCTTATTTTAGATCCTCAGCTATTTGGTTATTAGGTGATAATCTTAGTTTAATATTTTTTGGACTTTCAATATACTACTTTAACAAGATTGAATTATTGGATGATATCAATTTTAAAAATTCTTTTTTGTGTCTATTTTTTTTGATTCTATGCTGTTATATTAGATATTATTATTGTTTATTTTCTTTGTATTATTTATATTTTTTCTTAAAAAGACTTGATAAAAAAAGTTTTTTTTTATTAATCTTAATTTCTTTAATATTTTCACTCCCAGCTTTTTTTTATTTTTATTATATTTTCTTAAATTTTAACTTCGCGAACACTTTAACAAATGTTTCACAATTAAATATTTATAGTAATACTCTAGTTATACTATCAATATTATTATTTTACCTTATTCCGTTTTGTTTTATACAAAGACACACATTTTTTATACATCTAAAAAATCATAAGAAAATTTTATTTTTAAAATTTATATTGCTATCTATATTATGTCTCATTGGACAGATTTTTTTTACAGACTCAATTAATTTTTCTATTAGGGGAGGAGGAGTATTTATGAAAATTGCAAATTTAAAAAATATTGACCCTTTATTATTCTTATCTATCACTTCTTTTTTATCATTGGCTATTTTAGATTACTTTTTTAAAGAAAAAAGACTACAAAATTATATTTTATTGATTATTTTAATTTCATCATTACCACTTTTTTCAATTTACCAAAAATATTTAGATCCATTGTTTTTTTTGTTTTTTTTTGGTTTAATTAAATCAAATAAGTTTGAAAGTTTTTTTCAAAAACATAAAAATTTTTTACTCATCACAGTGATTTATTTTTCATTTTTTTATTTTTTTTCTTTAATTTATTATTCCAAAGGATTTAATTAATTATGGTTATGATAAGCGTTGTAATGCCTTATTACAAAAAATCTGAGTTTATATTTGAGAGTATTAACTCAATTTTAAATCAATCATTTAAAAGATTTGAAATAATAATTATTGATGACGAACTAAGTGAAGATAGTTTGAAAGTTTTGACTAAAATTGAAAAATTAGACTCAAGAATAAAAATTTTTAGGAACAAAAAAAATTTAGGGGCAGGTCAATCTAGAAACAATGCTATAAATCTATGCACAGGAGAGTATGTTGCTTTCTGTGATTGCGATGACTTATGGAAACCCAATAAATTAGAGAGGCAGATTAAATTCATGAGAGAATTTGATTTAAACTTTTGTTTTACGAGTTATGAGATTATTAATAATCAAAATTTAAGAGTTGGTTTTAGAGAAGCAAAAAAAAATTTAAGTTTTAAACAGCTAAGAAATTCATGTGATATTGGTTTATCAACAGTAATTATTAAAAAAGATGTTTTTAATGATTATCAATTTAGATTTGGTAAAACCAAGACTAAAGAAGATTTTATTCTTTGGCTTCTATTAGCAAAAAATGGAATTGAAATATTTGGAATTAAAGAGTGCCTTGTTTCATGGCGTAAAAACTCTAAGTCTCTATCTTCCTCTAACATTCAAAAGATTATAGATGGTTACAGAGTTTATAGAAATTATTTACGGTATAGCAGAATTAAATCATTATATTTTCTGATTATACTAAGTTTTAATTTTATGCTAAAAAAAATTAGATGAATTTTTTGTTATACTTATTTTTATTAATCGTTCTTTTATTATTAATTAATAAAACTTTTATGAAAAATAATATTTTGATAAGTGAAACTGGTGATAGACATCAAAAGTTTGCTTCAAAGGATAAAGTTCCCTTAACTGGTGGTATTTTCTTATTTTTAAGTTTTCTTTTTTTTTATAATGAAAAAATTCTTTCACTAATTTTTTTTTCTTTTTTAATTTTACTTTTAGGTATTTTTTCAGATCTTAAACATTTAAAATCTGCAGTCAGTAGATTAATAATTCAAATCTCATTAGTTTTATCTTTCGTTATTTTTAATGATCTTCAACTATTTAATACAAAAATTTATTTATTAGATAAGTTATTAGCAAATGAAGTATTTAATTTTTTTTTTGTTTCATTTTG
>MDTG01228158.1_pt1 | contig 11550 bp, 5 predicted proteins | sample 811421 | NCBI WGS metagenome assembly MDTG01 (sample SAMN05326645, study PRJNA326480) | marine metagenome | isolation source: seawater | place: Pacific Ocean: South East | collected 2011
TACATCATAGATCAGGAACATTCCATGAGATACATGCAGACGGTTCTGAGGTTACTAGAATTGTAAACAACAACTACACTGCAATTCTTAAAGATGATAAAGTATTCATCGCTGGTAATACAGATTTACAAGTAGGATATGGTAATGTCAATATCACAATCGACACAGGAAATGTTGATCTAAAAGTTTTAAAAGGAAATGTAACTGAATTAGTTGCAGAAGGTAATGTTGATACCACAGTTTCAAAAGGTAATGTAACCAGTTTAGTATCAGAGGGTAATGTGTCAGCTGAAATAACTCAGGGTAACTTTACTGGACAGATCGGTGGAACAACTGATGTGACATCAGAAGGTAAGATAACAATAACAGGTAATAACAAAACGGAGATTATATCAGATACAACGATAACGGGTACACTTGATGTTTCTAAAGCAACTAAACTGCATAGTACATTGAATGTCACAGGTAGTCAGAAGAATAGTTCTTCTATCACTGCAAGTGGAGAAGTCACAGGTAAAGGTGTTAAACTTTCAACTCATAAACATACTGTAGGCGGAAGTGCAGCTCCACAGACAGGAAGCCCAGTCTAGTTGTATAAATAGTATTATGGTCGATTATGTAAAACCCAATAGTAAGAATGTTGCAATCAAGTCTGCATATAAAGACCTTGATCTTGCATTCACAGCTCATCCAATTACAGGTGATGTCGGAACTAAATCAGATTCAGATGCAGTTCGTAGGGCAGTTAGAAATATTGTTATGACTAACTATTACGAGAGACCTTTCAAACCAAGTTTGGGTGGAAATATTCGTGGTCTATTATTCGAATTGGACACCGATAGAAAATTAAACAGAGCAAAGAAAAGGCTTGCTGAAGTAATTGAAAGTTTTGAACCAAGAGTCGAAAAAGTGAAATGTATTTTCCAATCAGAGGGAAATAGTTTAGATGTAACAGTATTCTACAATATTAGAAATGGTTTATCAAATCAAGAGCTTCAATTTACAGTAAATAGGACACGATAATGGCAGTTAAAAGTTCACAATTAAATGTTACCGATCTAGATTTCGATAATATTGCAGACAATCTAAAGAACTATCTCAAAGGACAGGACACATTCAAAGATTATAACTTTGAAGGTGCCACAATGTCCATCTTGATAGACTTACTTGCATATGCATCTCACATTGGTGCAGTCAATACAAACATTGCAGCCTCTGAGTTATTCTTAGATTCAGCACAGATAAGAAAGAATGTTGTATCAAGAGCAAAGGACTTAGGATTCACTCCTTCTTCTGAGAAAGCTTCTACTGCTAAAGCAAACATAGTTCTCAGAAATGTAAGAAGTGCAGACGGTACAGTTCCAACAACATCAGCAATGATTATGTCTAGAGGAACACAATTCAGAACAACATACGAAGGAGTTAAATACGAATTCGTTGCAGCTTCAACATATACACCAACATCTGATGGAACAATATTTACATATAACAATGTAGAATTGGTTCAGGGTACTTTTGCCCAAGATCAGTTTGTATATGATGGTCAAATCAAGAATTCTAAATTTGTAGTATCAAATCAAAGAGTAGACAAACTTAGAATGTCTGTTACTGTAAACTCAGGAGGAACTTCATCCACCTATGCATTATCAACAGATGTATCAAACATTGACACAACAACAAAAGTATATTATACTCAAGAAAACGAAGAAGGGTTTATTGAAATATACTTCGGTGATGGTACATTAGGTGTATCATTACTAGATGGTGATATTATAACAGTTGATTATATAATTGTTGATGATATCCATGCAGATGGAGCCAATAGATTTAGTCAGGTAAGTGCAATCAATGGATTTACAGATTCAACAATATCAGTTTTAGAAAAAGCAGCTGGTGGTGCAGAGAAAGAATCAATCGAATCGATCAAGTTCAAAGCAACAAAGTTCTATACATCACAAAACAGACTCGTTACCCTGAATGACTACAAAGCAAAAGTTCAGGAATACTATCCAAACGCAGATGCAGTTGCAGTATGGGGTGGTGAAGATAATGTACCACCTGAGTATGGTAAAGTATTCATTGCATTGAAACCAAACAATGCAGACTATCTCTCAGAGACAGAAAAAACATTAGTGAAAAACAATCTAAATAAACTAAACATGTTGACGGTTAGACCCGAAATTGTGAATGCAGATATTATCAAGATACTCATCACAACAGTATTCAAATACAATCCAAGTCTAACAACATTGACGGCTGGAGAGCTTTCACAATTGGTAAAAAATACAATCAATCAATTTGATACTGATAATCTAAATGGGTTCGATGCAATCTTTAGACATTCGAATCTAACAAAGACAATTGATGAAGCAGATTCTTCTATCTTGTCTAACACTACAAATATCAGACTAAGAAAAAAATTAAATGGAACAGTTTCAACAAATCCGATAGGATATAAACTTTCCATGGGTAATGCCCTATTCAATCCCCATTCAGGTCACAATGCAATGGCAGGCGGTATTACCTCAACAACAGGCTTCAAGATTGGTGGAGACTCAGTTAATACCTATTACTTTGACGATGACGGAAAAGGTAATTTAAGAAGGTATTATCTATCAGGGTCAACACGAATCTACAAGGACAATGCAGCTGGAACAATTGATTATTCCACTGGTTTGTTATCTATCAATGCATTCATCTTAACCTCTACGGTTAATGCTGACTCATCGATAGACTTTACCCTCATACCTTCGGGTAATGATGTCGTTGCAGAAAGAGGTAACTTAATTGATATCTCAATGGACGATGTTAAAGTGACGGGTGAAGTAGACACCATCGCAAGTGGTGAATCGAGTGCTGGGGTCGGGTATACTTCTACCTCAACCAGTAGTTATTAAAATAAATGAAAAAAGTGGTCAGGAATCCCCTGAGTAGTTTCCCATTCAATTGGATTATAGGAGGAAAAGAGAATGGCAGATAAGAAGATAACGGCTTTGACCGTAATGAATGGTTCCGAGGTTAGTGCAACAGACATATTACATGTTGTTGACGATCCTAGTGGAACTCCCGTAAACAAAAGACTTGCAATTTCAAGTCTTTTTGAAAACATACCGACTCACTTAGCAGTCAACGATATTAACACTGTTAGTGCTAATGGATCGATTGCAGATGGTGGTATTATTGCAGTAGATGCTGATTCAATCAGTTCTAACCTTGCATTATCATTACCTGATTCTAGTGATATCGGTGAAATCAAAATGGTTGTTATTGCAACAGAACCAGCTGGTTCTTATGATGTAGTAGTTACACCATCAACTTTCAACAATGGAACAACAATCACATTCACCGATAAAGGTGACGCAATGATTTGTGTATGGTTAGGTTCTTCGTTGGGTGGATGGAATTTACTATCTAACATTGGTGGAACAATCGCCTAATTATGTCAGTAGATGTTGCAAATGTTGATAGGTTATCTGATAGGATAACTTCCCTAGTCCCTGATTTTGTCAAGGACGAGGCACCAGTATTTGAACAATTCTTAAAGGCATACTATGAATTCCTTGAGGCTGAAGTCTTAGTGCTTCAGTCTCAGGGGGACATAGATGATATTCTATTAGAAGGTGACTTAGAAGGTCATGTTTTATTAGAAACTAAAACAAATCCAGCAAGTCCTGATGCAGAAAGCTCAAGGATGATAGCAGAACAAACAAAATCTCCTTTTTCAAATGGGGAATATATTGTTGGTTCTAAAACTGGAACAGTCGCAAAGATAACTGTTATTAATGGTAACACTATCTATACCGACACTATACACGGAAAAGGTTTCGATAAAGGCGAGACCGTAACAAGTAGACAAGGTGGACAGACTGGTATAGTCTCATCGTTCAAACACAATTCCATCCTTGCAAATAATAATCTTTTAAATTATTCTGATGTAGATAGAACTACTGAGGAATTCTTAGATTATTTCCAACGAGATTTCATTCCATCTTTAGACTTAGATGAAACTAAAGATGCAAGACTAACAATTAAAAACATTCATGACCTTTATCAAAAGAAAGGTACTAAAGAATCAGTCCAGTTCTTACTTAGATTGTTATATGGACAAGATGCAGATATTAGATATCTCATCGATGAAACAATTCAAGTTTCAGAATCAGGACACAATCATCAAAGAAGAATTGCAGTTGTCATGGATGACCTCAATACACTTCCAAGCTCAACAGATAAAGCTATACAATATGAGGTAGATGGTGTTCAAATAAAAGCAGAATCAATAGTTGAAAATGTTTACATAATTAATTCAGATCGTGCAGAGTATTCACTAGAGATATCAGATAATCATTATGGTACTTTCTTAGAAGAACACCCGATTACATTCGTTGATAGAGATGGGGTTACTAAAGTCACTGGTCGTGCAAAAGGTGTACTATCAGGTTTAGATGAATCACAATCATCTATTTACATTGCACAAGAAAACGGTGATACACTATTATTAGAAAGCCCAAAACTATCAGGTAATATCACAACTGCAAGTGGTACGAAGACTTTAGTAGGTGCATCCTCTAAGTTCTTGAGAGAACTAAAGGTAGGTGATACAATCCAATACACTGTATCATCTACACAATATACTTCTGTTATTGCAACAATTGTAGATGACTTTAATGCAACTCTAGTTTCAAATGCAACAGTAACAGCAACCAATGCTGATTATTATAATGAGTCATATTCAGGTGGTGTACTAGATGAGTTCCAAAGCTTTGGTTCCATGTACTCATTCAATGATCCATTAATTTTTACAGACGGAAAATCAGGAAGAGATGTTGTAAAGGCAAAAGGTGTGATCGATGGATTACGAAGAGGTGGTGTAGAAAAAGTTTTCATAGAAGCTGCGGGAACAGGATACAATGGAGGAGATATTGTTGTATTTGATAACTCCCAAGCAGATGGAAATGCAGCTGAAGCTGTCATAGGTGCAACAGAAGATGTTGCAATCTTACAAAACAAATCAGAGTGGGGTCAGTTTGAGATCACTGCATCAGCAGGTCAAACTCTTTTCAATGGTGTTGATGACAATGGTCAGTTAATACTATTCAATGATAACTCAGTACAAGTTTTTGTTGATGGGGTTTTACAGGTTCCATATACTGCTTACACATTCAAGAATGACAGAGTTACATTTAACACTGGTAGAAGTGCTGGTGAACTGATAGAAATTTATACAGATTATAATAATATCTTATTAGAAGATGGAGATAGAATACAACTTAGTACAACTGAGTCACATATCAGAAGTGTGACTATTACATCACCAGGCTCAGGATATGCAACTCTACCTCAATGTTTCCCAGGCGGATACATTTATTTTAGTGATATTCTTGATATAGACGGATATCAGATTGGAGAAGTTGTTACTGGTGGAACATCAAATGCAACTGCAACTATTGTAAGAATAGAGTTAGATAAGAAGAGACTTGTAGTTAAGAGATTAAGTACAGATACAGGACAATTCACTTCATCAGGAGAAACAATAACTGGTGGAACATCACTTCATGCAAAAGCTGCAGCACAGTGTGTAGTATCAAGTGGAACAGGTGCAAAACTTCTTGCATATTCCGATACGATTGGTGGAGTAGGTTCAGTTAATATTCAGGATCAGGGTTATAACTTCAAAGAAGATCAGGTAATGGATTCTACATCTCATTACAAGATGTTGATATCTACACCAACTGCTACACTTACTGCAAATCTTTCATTTGAAGGAAAAATAACAGGGTCTACAGGTAAGGTTGTAAACTATAATGCAAACCAAAGCGTTTTAACCTTTACAGACCTAGACGGTCAATTTTTAGATAACGAAGAAATTAAGTTTAACAACACCGATAAATTTACTTGCCTCAAATTCAATCCTTTCCAAGCAAGAGGAAAACTTGGTGCAGAGGGAATCATTCAAAGACAGTTGATTTCCAACGAGTCAACACTTGATGAAGATACAGCTAACTTACATGATGGTCTATTCTATCAAACACACTCTTACATTATTAAAGTCGGTGAGAGTATAAACAGTTATAGGGCAATTGTCAAGGACTTAGTTCACCCATCAGGTCACATATTCTTTGGTGAGGTTGCAGTAAAGAACTTCGTCAACCCATTTGATTTAATAAACAACCAAGTTAATATCGAACAAGACAATAGATTTAACTTCTTACCCGTTATTATCATGCAAGGTTTCCCAACATATCATGTTGATTTAGAAACTGCAGATACTATTCTAAGAGATGATGAATCAAACATAATTCTAGAGAACGGGTATCACATGATATTAGAATCAGCCCCTGATAAGAATGCAATTACAGAGCATTTAACAGAGGTGTTGATACATCCACATAAAGATCAAGCAGATTTACTTGACCCATTGATTGTAGTTAAACCTACAGACTTATCATACTTTGATAACACGCAACCAGTACAAAATGGACATGTGAATCTTATTATCAAAGAACTTACATCAAGTGTACATGTACATACTCCTGAAAGAGTAGATACAAATCCACATCATGCTAGAAGAACACTTACAGTAAGTGGTGGTGTTTACAATGTCAATGGACAAAAGAGAGCTCAGATAGATTTACAACGAGGATATACTTTCTATATTTCTCATCCAACTGCACATCCATTGAGATTTTCAACAACTGCAGACGGTACACATGATGGTGGAAGCGAATACACAACAGGAGTCACCAAATATAGTGGTCTTACAGTAATTACAGTAGATGAGAACACACCAAACACATTATATTATTATTGTAATCTTCATGGTGGTATGGGTGGTAAGGTAGCAGTATATACTGGTAATTTCAATACAGTATTAAACTTACAAGATACTAATAACCCATCTCATAGTCCTTACGAAAGATCATTCAATGATGGCCCATATCCTAGATCAGCTGATCTTGGAAAAGTAATGACATCATATCATCCTTTTGAATCTGAAGCAATTATCTTAGAGGATGGTCATAGTAGGATTATCGTAGAAGAAGAAACCCATAATTTAAGAATGGACGAAGATGAGGGTGATGGTTTTGGTGCAAGATTTATAACAGAAGACGGTTTCGGTGTGGAATTAGAAGAAGGATCATATACAAAAGAGAATACAAGGTATATGGCAACAGAAAGAGTACAGACCCTTGCAAACTTCTACCATACAACAGAAGATGGAAACACAATTATCCTAGAGGATGGTGGTGTTGTTTTAGACGAAAGAACAGAAGGTAACCAACTAACCTCATTTGTTCCTATGGGAACTACAATTGGTGACCTAAATAAAATAGTTGACCAAAATGTTTACGACATTGCATATTATATGCTTGACGAAAGCTTGGACAACAATGACCAAGACAGAATTGTCTTAGAAGATGGATACGGTTCAGTAGTGCTTGAAGAGTCAGTAGAGAGTGGCTTCACTTTCGAAGACTTTGATGCATATGTTCCTAACCACAGAATGAAGAGTTTCGATGAATTACAGTTTAAGAGAACCAACATGACATGGAACTCTTATGTTATTTCATCTAATATAACGAATTCACAGTTGAGTTCGTTATAAATAGTATATAAATAATCTATAGATTAACGGAGTTAGAAAAATGGCAGCAATTATAACCGAAAAGTTTAGAACACATAGTGCTAAACAATTCATTGAAGATTTTGGAGAATCAGCTTCTTCAACATACATGTTCATAGGAAGATCATTCCCTTGGACGGACGACACATCACCCCCTTCACCATCAAATTCAACAGGTGAAGAATACGATGCATATTCAGACATGGTAGCAATGAAGAAGGTTTCTTCTGCAGATGTTACTCATTCAATAACAAGAGAAAACTGGACATCAGGAACCACTTACGATGAGTATGACCACACGATCAGTGCAACAAATACTTCATCAGGTACAAGTGCAACTAACTTATACGACTCAAAGTTTTATGTTATCACTGATGAATTCCATGTTTATAAATGCATTAGAACAGGGAGAGCAGATGCTGGATCAACCGTAGCATCAACCGTTAAACCAACAGGAACCAGTGCAACTACATTAGTTGAAACCAGTGATACTGGTGCTGGAAGTGGACGAGGATATCTTTGGAAGTACATGTATACTGTATCAGCTGCCGATACAATTAAATTTGTTACTACTGACTTTATGCCCGTTAAAACTATTGGAGCTAAAACAGCACTTGGTGGAACTGCAGATGACAGTTCTGCACAATGGGATGTTGAGAACAATGGTATAGATGGTGGAATCCTTCATGTTAAAGTAGTCAGTGGTGGAGCTGGATATACTACAGGTAATCACACTGGTAAAGTAATTAATGGAGACGGTTCAAGTGCAACATGTACAATTCATGTTAATGCTTCAAATGCAATATCACATATTACAGTTACAGCAAATGGAACTGGATACCGAAGAGCAAGTATTGATGTAAGTTCATCTGCTGGTATCGGTTCACCTTCAACAGAAGCAGTTGTTGTTCCAATCATATCACCACTTTATGGCCACGGTGCAAACCCAGTTGAAGAACTAGGTGGAAACTTCGTCATGGTAAACTCAAGATTAGAGTTTGCAGAAGGATCAGGTGATTTCCCAACAGACAATGACTTTAGAAGAATTGGTCTAATTCAAGACCCTTTCTCATCAGGTACTACAGTTGCAACAGGAACTAACTATGCAGCTTATCATAAAATGACCCTATCATCAGTCACAGGTCTTGCAGTCGATGACACAATCAGAGATGCAAGTTCAGATGGTACAGGTGTTGCAGTATCAAAAATCGTTTCCATAACTGGAAATGTTGTATCACATATTCCTCAAGCAAATAGTGCTGGTGGATATGCAAACTTCTCAAGTTCCGATACAGTATATAAAGGTGGTAGTTCAATTGGAACAGTAGCTTCCGTTGACGGCACCTTCCCTGAAATCGTTAAATACTCAGGTAACATCATGTATGTCGAGAACAGGGGAGCAGTTACTAGGGCTGCAGATCAGATTGAAGATATCAAACTGATTATTCAGATGTAATTGAATTTACATCTTAAACAGATAATAAGAGTAAACTATGGCAGAGAAGACTGATTTAAACATTACACCCTATTACGATGACTATTTGGAGTCAAAGAACTTCCATAAAGTTCTTTATCGTGCTGGGAGACCACTTCAAGCAAGAGAGTTAACCCAAACACAATCTATTCTACAGAATCAGATATCAAGGTTTGGTGACCACATGTTCGCAGAAGGTTCTATCGTATCAGGGGCTCAGTCTGATGTCGACTTTGACTTATACTTTGTCAAAGTAAAAACAGAAAACCCAAATTCAAGTGGTGATGCATCTGTAGAATCATACAGACAACTATATCACGGTCAACATGTTGTTGGTCAAACGAGTGGTGTGGTTGGGAAAATTATTACTTCTGATGCAGAAACTACTACAGACAAACTAACGATCTATGTCAGATTCGAAAGACAAGGAACAGATGCAGAACATTCATCTGCATTCTTGCCTGGCGAGACACTTGTAAAGTGTGGATTTAGTTCTAGTGGTGTAGTCACAGAAGATACAACAAGTAATAATGACTTTACAGTAGAAGCTGCATCAGAAGCACCTATCGGTAGATCATCATATGCAAATATCTCAGAAGGTATAGTATTCTGTAGAGGATTTTTTGTCAAGGTTGATGCTCAAGACTTAATCTTAGAGAAGTATAGTTCAAAACCTTCTTTCAGAATCGGTCTACAAATTAAAGAAGAACTTATATCAACTGCAGAAGATGTATCCTTATTCGACAATGCACAGGGAACCTCAAATGAAAACGCAGCTGGTGCCGACAGATTCAAATTTACACTTACCTTTGCAAAGATAACATTAACAGATACAAATGATGCAAACTTTATCGAATTAGTTAGAGTAGAGTCAGGTGTCATCATAAATCATGTCGATAGACCGATCTATACACAAATAGAACATACTCTTGCACGAAGAACATTTGATGCAAATGGTGACTTTGTTGTACAACAATTCACTCATAGTATGAGAGAACACTTAGATGATTCAACAAACGCAGGTTTCTATACAAAGGCAAGAGGTGGTGTTGAAGATAAATTCCTCATGCAGATATCGCCAGGCAAGGCATATGTAAAGGGATATGAAATTGATAAGATTGCAACAACGAATCTATCAATTGATAAAGCAAGAACAACAGAATCAATCTCAGGTGCAAAAACCCCAACTAGGTTAGGTAACTTTATTAAAGTTCAAAACTGTTTTGGTTTCCCTGATTTTGGTAACGAATCAGGATCACAAGCAGTTGTCCCTTATGCAGAGTGTCAATTATTTGCATCTACATTATCAGCTGGTAGTTTAGGTTCAACAGATCATATCGGTTTTGCAAGAGTCAGATATATTGACTCACATGACGATTCAGGAGCTGCAGAAGACGGAGTGAATCTATATCTATTTGATATCAAGATGTTCACAAAAATCGGATACAGTTCACATACTGGTACTGCAAACGCTGGAGACAAATTAACTGGTGGAACATCAGGTGCAACAGGTATCATTGCATACGATAATGGTTCAAATGCATTATATATTCACGATGTTACAGGTAATTTTGCACACGGAGAAACAGTAACATCAACAGGTGATGGTACATTCTCATGTACAATCGTAGGTGAAAACTACAGAGGTATTGCAAACGAAGTTAGGTCTTTCAACATAGACAGAGCAAGAGGTATCGGTCAAGAAAGAACAGATGCTTCACTCGCAGATTTTACTGCAGACATTATTGCAGATGACGATAAAATATTATCAGGATCAGTTACAATATCTGGCACAGATTTAACAGGTTTCGGAACAAGATTTACCTCAGAATTAAAAGAAGGTGATATCATCTTTGATGGTGGTAATACTGCAAGAGTAATTCAAAGTGTAACAAGTAACATTGCAGCTGTGTTAACAGCAAGTTCAACTGCAATGGTAAATGCAAACTGTACTCGAAGAAGAGTTAGAATTCTAGAACAAGATCGAACTGCAGCTATATTTGCATGGCCAAGAGATTATGTTAAGACACATACACCTGATGATATATCAGTTAAGAAACAAAAAATTGTTTCTGCAAACAGTGGTAGCATAGTTGTAGATACAGATGCAAATGAATCATTCTTACAATTATCAAGAGACAATTTCCAAATCTCTATCATCGACCTAAATGGTGCGTCAGGTGGTTCTAATGTCTTGGGTGCAGAGATCGACCCAACAAATGCAAGTGCAAGTAAGACTACAGTAGGAACTGCTGAAAGATATACATTCAGTGTAGGTTCAGTTGACAATAATGTTGACTTCTTAGTATCATATGCAGTTAAACTAGATCAACCAGTAAATAGAGATAAGACACTCAGAAGATCAAGATGTATGTTAGTAGATACAGCTTTCAGTGCTGGTGCATCTAAGTACGGAACATGTTATAATAACAAAGATATATCTCTAGGAGTTGCA
>MDTG01036244.1_pt1 | contig 11549 bp, 10 predicted proteins | sample 811421 | NCBI WGS metagenome assembly MDTG01 (sample SAMN05326645, study PRJNA326480) | marine metagenome | isolation source: seawater | place: Pacific Ocean: South East | collected 2011
GCAGTTCAGTTAATTTTTCAACAAATAGGTATGACGTTTTTAATTTTGCTTTCTTTCTTTGCACTATATAATGATATATTGAGGATTATGTGATGTCATTTTTTAGAAAAATTTGTTTTTTATTAATTATCTTCACTATTTTTTTTCAAAATTCTAATGCGGAAGAAGAATTTATCATTGAAGATATTATATTGAAGGGTCTACAGCGTGTAGACCCTGGTTCTATCTATGGTTATCTTCCATTTGAGGTTGGCGATATATTTGATTCAAGATCTTCGCCAACTATTATAAAAACATTGTTTAAATCAAGATTTTTTAATGACATAGTTCTTAAGAGAGATGGTAATAAGCTTGTTATAATTTTTGATGAGAGACCAACTATTGTAGACATTGATTTTGAAGGTCTAGAAGATATTGATGATGAGCAACTTGATAAAATACTTGATGCAGCAAATATTGCGCCAGGAAGAATTTACGATAGCTCGATATTAGAAAAAATTAAATCTGAGTTGAGAGAGCAAAATTTTGCGAGAGGTATCTATTCAGTTGATATAAAAATTGAAGAAAATTTACTTCCTGAAAATAGAATTTATTTAAAGGTCGTAGTTAGTGCAGGTGTTCGAGCCAAGATAAAGCAAATCAAAATTACTGGTAATAGATCTTTTTCAGACAAAAAATTAAAAAAAAATTTTGAAACAGCACTGCCTGTATGGTATATGTTTTGGTCTACAAGAGGAGTATACTCTTCTCCCATGCTACAAGGTGATCTAAATAGACTTGAGAGTTTTTATCAAGATAAAGGATTTATGGATTTTACAATTGAGTCAACACAAGTTTCCCTTAGCAAAAGTAAAGAAGAAGTTTATATAACAATTAATATTAATGAGGGAGAACAATTTATTGTTGAGAAAATTCATGTTTCAGGTAAATTAATCGCACCCATAGAAGAAATTGCAAATTTGATAGAGGTTAAAACAGGACAATATATTTCAAAATCAAAAATTCTTCAATCTACTGAAAGTATAAAAGAAAGACTTAGTGAAGAGGGTTATGCTTTTTCAAGAGTAAATGCTGTGCCCGATAAAATGAATGGAGGCGATACAATTGATTTAAACTTTTACATTGACCCAGGAAACAGAGCATATGTTCGAAGAATTCATATTTCTGGAAATACTACGACTCAAGATGAAGTTCTTAGACGAGAAATGAGGCAGATGGAGGGAGGTTGGTATTCGTCAAGTGCAATCGAAACTTCAAAAAGAAGATTGAGAAGGCTTTCGTATATCGAAAATGTAATTATTGAAGAGGTAAGAGTTCCAGGCTCTACAAATAAAATTGATTTACATGTAAAAGTTAAAGAAAAACTTTCCGGAAACGTAAACATAGGAGCTGGTTTAGGAGGTTCTGGTACCGGAGTTTCATTAAGCGCTGGTGTGTCACAAGATAACTTTTTAGGCTTTGGGAGTAAAGTCTCGCTAAGTTTCGACACTGGGAAAACAACTAAAGATTATACATTCAATTTTTATAATCCATATCATAATCTTGACAGTGTAAGCAGAAGTTTTGGCTTTAGTTTTCAAGATACACAAACGGATAATACTGATACAGTCTCAGATTATGAGGCAGATAAAGTTTCACTCGATTATAGTTATGGCTTACCAATGACAGAAAATAACTTATTTACATTGCAACTTAATTATTTAAATTGGGAAGTCGCCACTACTTCAAATAGTGCTGACGAAATCGTTGATTTTATAAATAAAAATGGTAGTAAATTTCATAACTTTTCTTTTAATGTGCGTTATGCAATTGATACCAGAGATAGTTCTGCGTTTACAAGAAGCGGCTTTAAAACTAGTGTTGGTGCTGAAGTATTTGTGCCAGGAAGTGACCTTGAGTATTACATGCTTCAATTTAGGTCAGATTCATGGTTTGAAATTAATAGAGAAAAAGATCTTATTCTTAAATTAAAAGGCCTTGCGTATTATGGGCAAGGCTATGGTGGAACTGACGGACTTCCTTTTTATGAAAAATATAAAATGGGAGGTCCAAAAACTATTCGTGGATATAGGAAAAATAGTGTCTCACCACTTGACTCAACTGGTAAGCCCTTAGGTGGAGACTTCGCAGTTGCAGGTTCAACAGAACTAATCTTTACACCACCATTTGAGCTTCCATTGGATAATCTTAAAACAGCGCTATTTGCAGATTTTGGTGCATCATTTAAAGATTACGATTCTGCTAACTTTGGAGATATAAAAGGGTCTGTTGGACTATCGATAAAATGGATTTCACCTTTTGGAGGAATCAGCATAAGTTTTAGCTCTCCATTGAACAAGGAAGATAGCGATAAAACTGAAAGCTTTCAGTTCAACCTTGGTACTAACTAGTTTATAATAATCATATTAATTTTTTAGGGGCAAATAAAAATGAGAAAAATACAACAAATCTTGGTAATCTTTTTTATAATTTTTTTAGGAAGTCCAGCTATCGCTGCCGATTTAAAAATAGGGTATGTGGATATTGCTAAAATTTTAAATGAGTCTCCAGCAGCGAAGGCCGCACAAAAAAAATTAGAGCAAGAGTTTACTCCACGTAACAAACAATTAGAGGCAAAAGCAAAAAAAATTAATAAACAAAAAGAAAAGCTAAAAAAAGAATCAGACATTATGTCAAAAGATCAAATTGTTGCACTTCAAAGAAAAATATCAAAGGGAGAAAGAGACCTTAAGAGAGATGCAGCTGAGGCACAAGAGGACTTTAAATTAAGAAGAAGAGATGAATTAGGTAAAATTGAAAATAGACTTAAAGAAGTAATTCTATCTGTTGCAGAAAAAGGAAATTACGATCTTATCATGACAAATGCTGACGTTACTTATGCAAGCGATAAATCATCAATTAACATAACAGAAAAAGTTCTTAAAAAATTCAATTCAAAATAGATTTGTGAATTATACTTTAAAAAAATTATCAGAAATATTTAATTTTAAATTTATTGGTGACGAGGAATACACCGTTGACAAAGTATCAAGTTTAGAAAATGCTTCAGAAAAAAGTATTGTCTTTTTATCAGATAAAAAACTTTTAAAAATGCTTGATGCTACAAAAGCTAGAACTTTAATTACAACGAAAGAATATTCTCAATCGTTTAAGCACAATGTCATAATTACTGAAAATCCATATCTACTTTTTGTAAAAATATCCCATCTTTTTAATCCTAATAAAAAAAATGAGTATTATATTGATAAATCTGTTGTCTGCGCAACGAAGAATTTAAATAAAAATTTATCAATTAGCCCAAACGTTGTTATTGGAAAACATGTATTAATTGGAAATGATTCATTCATAGGAGCAAATTGCTACATCGGAGACAATGTAACGATTGGAGAAAACGCTTATCTTTATCCAAATGTTTCAATTTACAATAATGTTGTAATTGGAAAGAATTTCATAGTTCATTCAGGTACTGTAATTGGCTCTGATGGATTTGGCTATCTAAATGAATCTCAAAAATGGGTAAAAATACCTCAAATTGGCAGCGTTCAAATCGGTGATAATGTCGAAATTGGATCAAATACATCCATTGATAGAGGTACTCTTGACAATACATTCGTTGGGAATGGAGTCAAAATAGACAATCAAATTCAGATCGCACATAATGTACACATTGGAGATAACACCGCAATAGCAGGTTGTGTAGGAATTGCGGGCAGTGCAAAAATTGGAAAAAATTGTACTATTGGAGGCGGAGCTGGGATTCAGGGACATATTAAAATATGTGATAATGTCCAAATTACAGGAATGACAAAAGTTTCGTGTAATATTGATCATGCTGGAACATATTCATCGGGCACACCACTGATGACAAATAAACAATGGCTAAAAAGTGCTGCAAGATTTAAAAAGTTAAACGAATTGTTTGTAAAAAATAAAAAATAAAATCACCAGGAGTAATACAGTTGGAAAAAAAAGGAGACATATTAGAGATAATGAATCTCTTACCACACAGATATCCATTTCTTTTAGTTGACAAAATTTCAGAGTTCAAAGAAGGCGAGTCAATTATTTGCCAGAAGAACGTTACCTTTAATGAACCTTTTTTTAACGGACATTTTCCTGGCTATCCAGTAATGCCTGGAGTCCTTATTTTGGAGGCATTAGCTCAAGCATCAGGACTTCTTGTTTTTAAAACTCCAAGTTTATGCCCTCCTAACGAAAGTTTATACTTGTTTGTAGGTATTGACAAAGCAAGATTTAAAAAACCAGTTGTACCGGGCGACTCAATTCTTTTAAAAGTAGTTATGACAAAAAGTAAGCAGGGGTTTGCGGTTTTTGATGCACTTGCCACTGTAGATAATGAAGTTGCAGCTTCAGCAGAATTAATGTGTGGCTTTAAAGAATTACCACAAAAAAAATAGGAAACTTAATTTGTCAAAAATCCATCCAACAGCAATAATAGACAAATCTTGCAATATTCATCCATCAGTAGAAATTGGAGCCTATACTGTTATTGGTCCAAATGTAACAATCGGAGAAGATACGGTAATCGGACCTCATGTTGTAATAACCAGTGATTGTGAAATAGGAAAGAAAAATAAAATTTATCAATTTGCATCCCTAGCAGAAATTCCCCAAGATAAAAAGTATGAAGGGGAAGATTGTAAATTAATAATTGGTTCAGGAAATACAATAAGAGAATATTGTACAATTAATAGAGGCACTAAAGCGGGCGGTAAATCAATTACGAGTGTTGGTAATGATAATTGGATTATGGCTTATGTTCATATAGCTCATGATTGTATCGTAGGAGATAACAACGTTATGTCAAACGCAACATCTTTAGCTGGACATGTCGAGATGGGAAATAACATTGTTCTTGCTGGATATGTGCTAATTCATCAATTTTGCAGAATAGGGAATTATTCATTCGCAGGAATGGGAGCCGCGCTAAATCAAGACCTCCCACCTTATTTATTAGCGACTGGAAGTTTCGCAAAAACGCATGGTCTAAATAGAGAGGGGTTAAGAAGAAATAATTTTGATCAACAAACAATTAATGCTCTTCATAAAGCATACAAATTAATTTTTAGGTCAAGTAATAATCCCACAAATACAAAAGAACTTGAAGCTCTTAGTAAAGATTTCGATGAAGTTTCGATATTATTAAACTTTATCGAGAAAAGTGATAGAGGTGTAATTCAATCATCAAAACAAGATGAATGATTATAACATTTTGTAAATTAAATCATTTATAGAAGTTCTAGAAGGCTGATCTTCTAGCATCTTTTCAAGATAATTGAATTCTTGTATCATAATTTTCTTATAATTTTCGTCTTCAATTAGTTTTATAATTTCATCTGATAGATTTTCTTCGTTGGCTTCATTTTGTATATATTCTTTTACTATACTTTTATTCACAACAATGTTGACCAAAGAAATGAATTTTACTCTTATAAGTAATTTAGCAATGAGAAAAGTTAGAGAAGATACTTTATAAAAAACGCACATAGGAATATTCATTAAAGCTAATTGTAAAGTTATGGTTCCAGAAGCTGCAAGAGCAACTTTACACATTTTAATTGTTTCATAAATGTTATCTTTTTCTATAATTGCAATATTTTTTTCTTTTTTAAAATATGATTCGTAGAAAGATATATCAATATTTTTTGATTTTGAAATTAAAAATTTTTCGTTAGGATATTTTTTTTTAATTTTGCTAATAGTTTTTTTAATTATCGGAATATGTTTTTTTATCTCATTTATTCTGCTACCAGGAAAGAATCCTATATAAGAATCACTAATTAAATTTCCCTTTTTATATAAACCACTTTCTATTAGAGGATGTCCTACATATACTGCTTTAACATCATATTTTTCATAATAGCTTTTTTCGAAGGGGAATATTACGGCCATAGTATCAATATACTTCTTAATTTTTTTTATTCTATTTTCTCTCCAAGCCCAAACTTGTGGGCTAATATAAAATAGAACTTTAAATCCATTTGATTTAGCAAACTTAGCTACCTTAAAATTGAATTCTTGATAATCAATCAATATTATTAGATCAGGCTCAATCGTTTTTATTGATCTCTTTATTGTATTTAATGCATTTGTTAATTTTGGATATAGCTTTAAAACTTCAAAAAAACCAACCACAGCGAGATCAGATGAATCAACAATAATTTTTGCATTGGTTTTTTTCATCATATAAGACCCCATACCAAAAAATGATATATCTTTATTTTTCGAAAAATTTTTTATTATATCGGCAGCATACATATCACCGGATTCTTCTCCAGCGATTATTAATATTTTTTTTTTGATACTCATACTATTTTTTTTATAGCACTACAAATCATATGAATATGATCTTCTGGTATATGTGGATACATTGGCAAAGATAAACAATTTCTTGTTAATTTATTTGAATTTGAGAAACGATTTTTTTCAGTGTATTGATTTTTATAAGCTTTTTGCTTCTCTAAAGATATTGGGTAATAAATTGCAGTACCGATACCTTTTTTTTCTAAACCCTCCTTAATTTTATCTCTTATTGGAGAATTTATGGTGTACTGATGGAAGACATGATGGCCTATTCTGGATCTTTTTGGTAACGATATACTCTCAATATTTGAAAGATTTTCATCATATTTGTCTGCAACTTTTATTCTCATGAGATTAAACTTATCAACGTATTTCAATTTAATATTTAAAATAGCTGCCTGAATTTCATCAAGTCTACTATTATAACCGATCACCTCATGATGGTACCTTTTCGAAGAGCCATGATTTTTTAATTTTTTTATAAAATTAAAAAGCTTTTCAGAATTTGTAGTAACCATTCCTCCATCACCATAACACCCTAAGTTCTTAGTTGGATAAAAGCTAAAGCATCCCACATCTCCAATTCCTCCAACTCTTTGACAATTAATACCCGATCCAAAACTTTGTGCACAATCTTCTATAATTTTTATTCTGTCATTATTTATTTCTCTTTGAAGGTCTCTTACGTCAAACGGATATCCAAATAAATGCACAGGTATAATAGCCTTCGTCTTTTTATTTATTTTTTTTAATATCTCGGTTTTACTTATGTTATATGAATCTAAATCAATATCTGCGAAAACGGGTTTTGCGCCAACGTACATGATTGCTTCAAGAGTTGAAATAAAAGTAAAAGGCGAAGTTATTACCTCATCACCTTTACCAATATCGAGAGATTTTAAAGCAAAGTGAAGTGCGTCTGTCCCAGAGTTACATGATATCGCATACTTTACACCAAGATATTTTGCAACATTAGATTCTAAAGAAGATACGTTATCACCACCAATAAAGTTTGTTTTTTCAAAAACTTTCTTGAGTTCAAGCTGAATTTCTTCTTCAAGAAGGGCATATTCTTTTTTTAAATCAAACTGAGGTATCATCTTTTTATTTTATTAGAAATTTGCATAGCATATTTTAATGCATTTATGCCATCTTTTGAACTTACTATTGGTAATTTTTTTGATATTATGCAATTAATAAAACTATCAATTTCTCTTTTCAAAGAATCATTATTTTTATATTGATATGATTTCCTTTTTATACTTTGAATCTTATTATCACTTGTTTTTGTATAAGTATCTAATTTATTTATTTGATAATCTATAGAGAAATATGCATTTTTTTGAAAAATTCTAGTTTTACGCTCTATTTTTTCACTTATCCTACTTGAGGATAAATTACATACGCAACCATTCTCAAAGGTAATCCTTGCGTTAGCAATATCTGCTTTATTAGTTAAAACTTTAATACCTTTGGCCTGAATACTTTTAATATTTGATTTATTTAATTTTAAGATAATATCTAAATCGTGAATCATTAAATCCATAATAACATCAACCTCGGTACCTCTTATTTTAAAAGGTGAAATTCTATTGCATTCAAAAAATAATGGACTTTGAATAATATTTTCCAGTTTTAAGAAAGCTTTATTGAACCTTTCAAGATGACCAATTTGTAGTATAATTTCATTATTGTCTGCAATTTTTCCTAGAGTTTTAGCCTGATCTAAAGTTGACGCAAAAGGTTTTTCAAGAAGTACATGCTTTCCATTCTCCAAGAAAAATTTACCAATCTTAAAGTGAAGATTTGTTGGCACAGCTATTGACACCGCATCAATTTTTGACAAAACTTCTTTATAATTGCTGTATTGAGCCACATTTAGCTTTTTTGAAACCTCAGTGCGTCTTTCTCTATTGCTATCGACCACACCAACTAAATCAGCTTTTTTGTTAATTTTATATTTTTCAGCATGGAATTTACCGAGATAACCAACCCCAATAACGGCAACTTTAATTTTTTTCATTTTAAAATATATTTTTCAATAAAGATTACTAGTATGATTATATATAATAATTATAAGCTAGTTTATGAAAAAAAAATATACAATTGTAGGTATAGATGAGGCTGGCAGAGGCCCGTTAGCTGGACCGGTTGTTGCAGCCGCAATAATCATTGATGAGAAATTTCTATCTTACGAAATTGACGACTCAAAGAAAATTAATGAAAAGAAAAGAAGCCTATTATATGAAATACTTGCAAGAGATGCGACAAAGATTGGCATTGGCATCGTTAATTCGGATGAAATTGATAAAATGAATATCCATAACGCAACACTAAAAGCAATGCAAAAGTCTTATGATAAGATTAAATGTAATAATTGTATGGTATATATTGACGGTATTTATAAACCTGATCTCATAAAAAATGCTTACGCAATTAAACATGGAGACAGCTTTGTTCCCATAATAAGTGCAGCTTCAATAATAGCAAAGGTTACCAGAGATAAAATTATGTTAGAAATTGACAAAGAATTCCCCGTTTATAATTTTAAAAAACATAAAGGTTACCCAACAAAGCAACATATAGAAATAATTAAAAAATATGGCACTTGTAAGTATCATAGGAGAACTTTTAAACCAATAACAAGCTTATGAATAATAACTTTATACACCTTCATTTACATAGTGAATATTCTATTTCAGATAGTTTAATCAGAATAGAGGACCTAATTAATCAGGCGTCCGAAAATAAATATCCTGCTATAGCAATTACTGACTCGAATAATATTTTTTCTTTAATAAAATTTTATAAGACAGCAATAAAAAAAGGTGTAAAGCCAATTATTGGAATAGAAGTTGATATTGAGGATTTTGAAAATGAAAATAATTTTTCAAAAGTTATTTTACTTTGCAAAAATATTTCAGGATTTAATAATTTAAGTAGTTTAATAACCGATTCATACGTAAATCTAAAGGAAAATTGTAAATTTGTAATTTCAAGAGAAAGTCTAGCAAAACATTCAAAAGGATTAATAGCTTTATCAGGTGGAATAAATGGGGACATAGCAAAAGCATTAAAATCGGAGAAAAATGATTTAATTGAAAAGTATGTGAATTATTGGAGAAAAAATTTTCCAAATAATTTCTATATAGAAATAACGAGAACCGGACGAGATTTTGAGGAGGAGTATTTAAGTCATGCAATTGAATTATCAGAAAAATTTAATTTACCATTAGTAGCATCTAATGATGTTAGATTTTTAGACGAAAATGATTTCCAAGCACATGAAGTTCGAGTATGTATTAATAATGGTAGTTATTTAAACGATGGCCAGAGAAAATCGATTTATAATAAAAGTCAATTTCTTAAATCAAGCTCACAAATGGAGGAACTTTTTTCAGATATACCGTCTGCAATCCAAAATTCATATGAAATAGCAAAGAGATGTAATATCCAATTACCTCTAGGCGAAATTAATATGCCGATTTTCCCTCTTGAAAATAATGTAGACGAAAACGAGTATTTTTCATCTTTAGTGATGCAAAAGCTAGAGAAAAAAATTCGTGACCAAAATATACAAAACATAGAGCCATATAAAAATAGAATAAAAATCGAACTTGATGTGATAATAAAAATGGGATATTCGGGATATTTTTTGATTGTTTCTGACTTTGTTACATGGGCTAAAGATAACTCTATACCTGTTGGCCCAGGAAGAGGATCTGGAGCGGGCTCTCTTGTAGCATATGTTTTAAACATTACAAATATTGATCCAATTAAATATGATCTTCTTTTTGAGAGATTTCTTAATCCTGAGAGAGTTTCGTTACCGGATTTCGATATTGATTTTTGTATGGATCAAAGAGACAAGGTAATAGATTATGTTTCAAGAAAATATGGGCAAGATAAGGTTAGCCAAATAATCACATATGGAACAATGGCTGCGAAGGCCGTGGTACGAGATGTTGGCAGAGTTTTACAATATCCATATGGTTTTGTAGACCAGATTGCAAAACTAATACCTTTTGAAATTGGCATTACACTTTCAAAAGCCCTTGAAGATAAGGAGCTTAAAAAACTCTATGATAGTGATGATGATGTAAAAGAAATTATAGATATGGCTATGGTTTTGGAAGGCCTACCAAGAAATGCTGGAACACATGCTGGAGGAATAGTAATTTCACCAAAAAAATTGATAAATTACACACCGTTATATAGAGATACTTCTTCCAGCACTTTACTTACTCAGTTAGATAAAGATGATGTAGAGGAAATAGGTTTAATAAAGTTTGATTTTTTAGGATTAAGAACTTTAACAGTTATTGAAAATACACTAAAAATAATAAATAAAAATAAAACTGAAGAAGATCAAATTATTCTCGATAACATTCCCCTTAACGATCACAGAACCTTTGAACTGCTAAGAAATCGACAAACTAATGGAGTATTCCAATTAGAATCTAGAGGATTAAAGGATATTATAAAAAGGCTAAAGCCAGATAAGTTTGACGATCTTGTTGCTCTTGTTGCTTTATATAGACCAGGACCACTGCAGTCAGGAATGGTAGATGACTTTATTGATAGAAAAAATGGAGCAAATGTCGAATATCTTCACCCTTTGATTGAAGATGTTTTACGACCAACCTACGGTGTAATCATTTACCAAGAACAAGTAATGAAAATAGCGCAAGTGCTTGCTGGCTACAGTCTTGGATCTGCAGATATCTTAAGAAGAGCTATGGGAAAGAAAAAGCATGATGAGATGCAACAACAAAGAGAAATTTTTGTTAATGGATGTACAAAAAACAAAATTGAAAAAAAAAAGGTCGGAGTATATTTTTGATTTAATGGAGAAATTTGCAGGTTATGGTTTTAATAAGTCACACTCCGTTGCATACGCAATGATCTCTTACCATACTGCATATTTGAAAACTCATCATAAAGAGCCATTTATCGCGGCTGTTCTTTCAAGCGACATGGATAATACAGATAAGGTTGTAAGATTTGTAAAAGAATGTGAAAAAATGAAGATTACTCTTGAAGCTCCAAACATAAACGTTTCAAATTATTTTTTTAATGTTACTGATGATAATAAAATTACTTATGGTCTTGGGGCAATCAAAGGTGTAGGCAGTTCGATTATAGAAAATATTATTTCCGAAAGAAAAGAAAATGGAATTTTTAAAAATCTCGATGATTTTTTAAGAAGATGTGGAACATCAAAA
>MDTG01318064.1_pt1 | contig 11549 bp, 8 predicted proteins | sample 811421 | NCBI WGS metagenome assembly MDTG01 (sample SAMN05326645, study PRJNA326480) | marine metagenome | isolation source: seawater | place: Pacific Ocean: South East | collected 2011
AATGTATTTCGATTGCTAATGAGTTTGACCGAGAGTTTGTAACACGAGGAGCAGGAACCGGTTTAGCGGGAGGTTCTGTTCCCTGCAATGACCCAATAATGATCGTTACGACGCGGATGAATAAAATAATCGATGTTGATTTGAAAAAAAGAATTGCTTGGGTTCAACCGGGTGTTGTCAATTTGGACTTATCCACTTTTTTAAAAGGAACCGGTTTACACTTTGCACCTGATCCTTCAAGCCAGCAGGCATGCACAATAGGGGGGAATGTTGCAAATAACTCAGGTGGACCACACTGTTTGGCTTATGGGGTTACTAATACACATGTAGCAGCTTTAGAAGTAGTCCTCCCAGATGCTTCAATTGTGCAATTGGGTTCTGTCGATGGTGAAGCTGCGGGTTATGACCTAAGAGGTGTTTTTGTCGGTGGTGAAGGAACTCTGGGGGTAGCGACACGTATTGCTGTTCGATTAACTGAGGATCCCCCAGAAATTGCTACTTTGCTCCTGGATTTCTCAAAAATGACTGATGCTGCTGAGACAGTTAGTCAAATAATAGCTAATGGTGTATTGCCAGCAGCTCTTGAGCTCATGGACAGAAATGTTATAGCGGCAGTTGAACCTTTCGCAAAGGCAGGATACCCCATGGATGCTGAAGCAGTGTTGATAGCCGAAGTTGATGGACTACCTGAGGGTGTTTCTCAGGAGGTCAACATTATCTCCGAGATAGGAATGAAGAATGGGGCGAGAGAAGTCAGAGTTGCTGCTAATGAAGAAGAACGAGAACGTATCTGGAAAGGAAGAAAAAGCGCTTTTGGCGCAATCGCCAAAATACAGCCTGATTATTACTTGCATGACACAGTAATACCAAGGGGACGATTAGCGGAAGTTATTGAAAAGGTATATGAAATAGCGAAAAGGCATGACCTCGTAGTAATGAATGTTTTTCATGCAGGAGACGGGAACTTGCATCCCCTGCTGGTCTTTGATTCTCGAATACCAGGAACTTTGGAAAAAGTGCAACTGGCCGGTGAAGAAATAGTAAAGATTTCACTAGAAGCTGGAGGAGTTCTCTCTGGGGAGCATGGAATAGGGCTAGAAAAGCAAAGATTCATGTCACAGCAATTTTCTGAACGTGACTTGGAAGCACAAGATGCTCTTCGTCGCTCATTTGATCCAGAAAATCGTTCAAATCCTCATAAGGTCCTTCCGACTGGTAGTTCATGTGGAGAAATGAGTTCCTTAAATGAAATTCCAGAAGGTATTTGGATATGAAAACTATGGATGACTTTGCTGAAGAGGTGGGGGATACTTCCTTTGTCTCAGTGCGCGGTGGCGGAACGCGTTGGGATCTTGGTGGTTCGTTAATGCAGGGAACTAGTGAAGTTGTTGCACCCAAAGGTGTAATTAATTTTAAACCTGAAGAAATGATTGTTCAAGTAGGTGCAGGTACGAAATTGAATACATTACAAAACGAATTAAATGACTTAAAACAAGAAGTTGCTCTTGCGGGCTTTTCAGATTCAACTGTGGGCGGAAGTCTTGCGGTTGGTTCCAGTAGCCACAGGAGAGCACGAATCGGTGCCGCGAGCGATGTTCTCTTGCAAGCTGAGTGTGTAGGCGCGGACGGCCAGCAATTTGTAGCGGGCGGTCCGACCGTAAAAAACGTTACTGGCTACGATCTTTGCAGACTTCTGGTTTCCTCTTTAGGAACCCTTGCGTTAATGGGAGTGGTGACTTTACGAACACGACCTAAACCTGAAGTGGGAGTTTGGTTAAAAGGTGAAATCCTTTTTGAAGAAATTTTAAGATGTTGCTACCGCCCGGCTAGCGTTTTGAAAGACGCTTCAAGGATTCTTTTGCTGATTGAAGGTTACGAAAAAGATGTTGAAAAAGAGAGCGCCTCTTTGGAAAAACTAGGGATGTCAGTTATGGAAACAGCTCCAATAATTCCTCCCATGATCAAAGGGCGACTCGGAGAAAATTCGAATGACGACTTGCTGGACCTTCAGACGGGTGCTGTTTATTCAAATGCCTCTCAGGGGGAAATTGAAGTTTCAGAAGGGGTGAAACTATTGTCGGAACGGATAAAGAATAATTTTGATCCGACAGGTAGATTAAACCCTGGTAGGAGACCGTATTAATATGAATATAGATGCGAGATGATTTGAAAGAGGAGTTACTTCTCTTAGAGCCAGAAGCACTTAACGCCTGTGTTTCGTGTGGTTTATGTCTTCCTTATTGCCCCACTTACCGCGTGACTGGCGACGAACGGATGTCTCCAAGAGGAAGAATTGCATTAATGCGTTCAGTTGGAACAAAGGAATTTGATCCTACGGCAGAATGGATTCATTCCATGGACACTTGCGTTCAGTGTCGAGGGTGTGAACCTGCTTGTCCCTCATCAGTCCCGTTTGGGAAACTGATAGGTGATACTAAAAAAGCACTAGTAAATATAAGAAAATTACCTATACCGGTTAAAGCAGGATTGTATGTTCTTGACAAACCGGCGTTGCTTGCAGGAGTAACTTTCTTTATAGGAATTTTACAAAAACTAGGATTTCTTAGAAATTCCTCTTACATTCCCGCAGGTGTACCGCTCTTTCGACGTGAGATTAAAACAACTCATTCTAAGGGCGACCCCGTTCTTTTTACGGGTTGTGTAATGGAGGCCTGGACTCCATGGGTTCATACTGCAGCAATTAAAACACTTGATTTTTTTGGTGTAAACGTGGCCTTGTCGGGGAAAAAAGTTGGTTGTTGTGGCGCTTTGCATGAGCATTCAGGTTTGAGATCGGTTTCAGAAAAAATAGCTGCGAAGGTAATTGATGAAATGCCTGATGGGGGACCCATTTTGGTCAATTCGGCTGGCTGTGGAGCAATGATGAAAGAGTATGGTGAGTTGTTGGGAACGGATAAAGCAAAGCAATTCTCAGAACGCGTATTCGATATACATGAATGGATGGCACAGAATCATAGACTTCCTGACAAGATTGAGAAAAAAGAACGTCTTGTTGTTCAAGATCCATGCCACTTGAGGCACGTTCAAAAGTCGCATCAATTTGTAAGAGAACTGTTATCTCCGTTTGTTGAATTAGTTGAAATACCGGATGAGGGTCTTTGTTGTGGTGCAGGCGGAGCATATTCCATTTCACAAAAACAACTCTCGAGTGAAATTCGCGAACTTAAGAGTAAAGCATTGTGGGAAGTAATCGAAGACGGGGAAGAATGCAGGGTTGTAAGTGCGAATCCCGGTTGCGTTACCCATCTTCAAACTGAAGGTTTTGAAATCAAACATCCACTCGAAGTGGTTGCAGAGTATTTGAGTGAAGTCAATGAGGCTGGCGAAATGAGTAAATTTTGATGAGTGGCGAAATAGAAGAAATGCGATCACAAATTGAAGATCTGGTAGGAAAAGTATCAGACCTTGCTATGCAGGATTTAAGAGAAACAATTGATGCTGGCGAAGATAAGGCATCTTCCAAAGAGAAGCAACTTTTACGCGTTAGACGATCCTTGGAAAAGGCGTATCATCTTCTTTCGGATTTAGAAGATGAGGTCAGGCATTAACTACCGGTAAGAGCAGGCGGCCTTTCCCTTTTACTTCTAATTGTTTGTTAGATTCCAAAGTTCCGTAAAGAGTATTTCTCTGGACGAGTTTTCTGCCTAGGGGAGATACAAGACCTTCGAAGTCTGATTTCTTAACCATTTGACCATGCTGGGCGCCAGCGGCTCGCGAGATGTTCTCGTCAATTAAAGTCCCACCCAGATCATTTACCCCCGCTTTCAGTAGTTGTCGGACTCCTTCAAAACCAATTTTTACCCACGAAGCTTGAATGTTGGGAATCAGCTTGTTGTAGGCGATTCTCGCGACGGCATGCAATAAAAGAGTCTCTCTAAAAGTAGGGCCGCGTCTAGATTTTTTTTGTAGATAAATCGGAGATGCCATATGAACGAATGGTAAACCAACAAATTCAGTAAAACCACCAGTTTCTTTTTGTAATTCGCGACAAAGAAGTAGATGCTTAACCCAGTGCTTGGGCTGTTCAATAGAACCAAACATCATTGTCACGTTAGATCTAAGTCCGATTTTATGCGCAGTGCGATGAACTTCTAACCATTCTTCAGTATTGATCTTGTCGGGACACAAGTCCTTGCGGATTTCATCATCTAAGATCTCCGCAGCTGTTCCGGGTAAAGAAGCTAGACCTGCTGCCATTAAGCGTTTTAAATAGGACTCTAGAGGCTCATCTAAACGTCTAGCGCCTTCAAGAACTTCTAGAGCTGTAAAACCATGGATATGAATATCAGGGACAGCATCGCGAACTGCTTTTGCTACTTCTATATAGTAGTTGCCGTCAAATTTTGGATGAATTCCTCCTTGAAGACACACTTCTGTCGCTCCGGCGCGTGCAGCCTCGGCAACGCGTGAAGCTATTTCATCCATCTCAAGTAAATAAGGAGTGCCTCGAAGATTCAGTGAGAGAGGTCCTTTTGAGAAGCCACAAAAACGACATTTGAAAGTGCAGACATTCGTGTAATTAATATTCCTATTAGCGACCCAAGTGACCTTATCGCCGACCGCTTCCTCACGAAGAGAGTCGGCAAGATCTGCTACAGCAGATATTTCAGATCCTTGCGCCGAAAGAAAAAGTTCAAGAATTTCTGCATCGGCTTCCTCTCCAGACCGGATTCCTTCTATTGCGTCGTTGATTGCTCCAGTCGGCTTTCTGATTGAAGTTATAAGGTTAGGGAGAGACCCTGGAGAACCAGAAAACCAAATATCATCAGAAGTTTCTGTTTCTGTTTCTGTTTCATTGTTCGTAAGATAATCATCCTCTTCCAAGTCCTCGTTTGGAGCAAGAGGATCAGAGCGTGCATAACCAGATGAATCGCTCAATTCCATTATTGGAAAAGAAAGTTCGGGAGCAGCCCACTCTTTCAGATCAGAGGCAAATTCGGGATAAATCGTCAAGCGTGGAACAAGTTCAAAACCTTCGGATTCAGTTATTTGTCTTAGCTTTTCCAAATCTGGCCAAGGTCGTTCTGGGTTAACGTAATCTTTTGTAACAGGTGAAACGCCTCCCCAGTCATCGATACCCACTGAAAGTAATTTGCTGAAATCATCAGAAAGGTTAGGTGGAGCTTGGATGTGGATTTCTTTGGGAAGAATAATACGAGCAAGAGCAATTGTTTCTAAGAAATCATTTTCGGGGCAAGGCGGATGTTTGTGCATAGCAGTACCATTTTTAGGAAGAAAATTCTGAACTATAACCTCCTGTATATGGCCATAAGTTTTTTGGATTTCAGCTATTACTTCCAAACTCTCTATTCGTGAACTTCGACTTTCGCCCATACCTACAAGAATTCCAGTAGTAAAAGGAATTTTGAGTTCGCCAGCATTTTTTAGAGTCGATATCCGTCTTTCAGGTGTTTTATCCGGAGAGTTTCGGTGGCAATCAAGATCAGAATCGACACTTTCCAACATCATGCCTTGCGAAGCGGAAACATCTCTAAGAGCGAGCAGCTCCTCATAATAAAGGGCGCCTGCATTAGCATGCGGCAAAAGTCCGGTTTCTTCTAATACGAGCTTGGACATGTCGACCAGATAATCGATAGTTGAAGAGTAGCCTCTTGATGAAAGCCACTCCTTCGCATATGGATAACGAAGTTCTGGGCGTTCTCCAAGTGTAAAAAGAGCTTCATGGCAGCCTGCTTGTTTTCCAGCTCTCGCTATTTCTAAAACTTCTTCCGGATTCATATAGGGTGCCTCGAGACGAGCGGGTGGTTCAGCGAAGGTGCAATACCCACAGCGGTCCTGGCAAAGTTTTGTCAGCGGAATGAAAACTTTTGGACTATAAGTGATTATCTTTCTGTAGTTTTCTTCCCGTATTGAGCTTGCCAGCTCAAAGAGATTTTGTAAGGGAAGATTCTGTATCGCTTTAATTTGCATTTGAAATTCCGATACTAATTTTTTTATTATCTTGATTAACTAGGCTGCGAATTTCATTAGGTTTTACATCCGTTCCACAAGTATCACACTTGACAGAGTGGGTAAGGAGAGAACCACAATCATCATGTACAAGTTTTACTGGGGGTTCTTCTGAAGAACACCATTGGTCACCCCATTGCATTAGAGCAATTAGTGAAGGGGAGAGCGCTCTGCCTTTGTCTGTTAACCGGTACTCATACCGATTAGGTTTCTCTTGGTATAAGAATCGTTCAATCACTTCATTCTCGAGTAAATGATGGAGTCTTTTGCTTAGAAGGTTTCTTGCGATACCTAGATCCCGTTGAATAGTCTCAAAACGTTTCATGCCTCGAAAAATATTTCTGAGTATTAGAAGCGTCCAGCGGTCACCCACAGTTTTTATAGTGGCTTCTATGGAGCATTCTCTAGATTGCATTCCAATAAAGTAGCACTAAGTTTCATAATTAAACTGACTGAGAGGTTAATTTTTTAATTGTAAAACTTTTTGATTAAGGGTGTTTAACAAGTCATTAAACGACTCGATGAAGGCCGCAACTCCTTGCTCTTCCAGTAATTGTGCGACCTCATGAAGATCTACCCCTTCGTTTTCAATTTGTTCGAGTAGGGAAGAATCAAAATCATCAGAATCGATCGTACGAGCAACTTTTCCATGATCGATGAAAGCTTGCAGAGTGGAATCCGGAATGGTATTAACGGTTTCGGGACCAATAAGTTCATCGACGTAAAGAGTGTCCGGGAAATTTGGATTTTTAGTTGATGTTGAGGCCCATAGAGGGCGCTGCGGTTGCGCTCCTCGTTCCAGGAGAGCGTCCCATCTGGGGCCACTAAAACTGTTTTTGAAAATCTGATATGCGACCCTGCCTTGAGTAATTGCAGCTTTACCTTGAAGTTCTAATGCATTTACGGAACCAATAGCTTGCAATCGTTTATCAACCTCCGTATCAGTTCGGCTTATAAAGAAAGAGGCAACCGAGGAAATATGAGACAAATCTCCCTCGCACGACTCAAGACCGGATAAGTATGCCTCTATAACTTCTTCGTATCGTTCAAGTGAAAAAATTAAAGTCACGTTGACACTGCTGCCGTCAGAAATTATTTCCCTTACGGCTGGAACACCAGCAGAAGTGGCGGGGATTTTCACATAGAGGTTTGGTTTATTGATAAGTGAATGAAGATGACGAGCAGCCGCGATTGTTGCAGAAGTATCGTGAGCCAGTGAAGGGTCAACTTCCAGTGAAACGAAACCATCAAGTCCCGCTGATTCGTCGTAAAGTGGACGAAGCATATCGAGGGCATTGTTTATATCTTCAACCACAAGTTCCCAATAGCTTTCTTCGATTGATTTCCCCGAAGCTATCAATTGAAGCAATTGCGCATCATAATCATCAGTATCTGTCATGGCTTTTTGGAAAATCGTTGGATTTGAAGTGATCCCTCTGACTCCGTTGTCAATCCAATTTTGGAGCTCACCTGTTGATATCCATGATCTACGTAGGTTGTCAAGCCACGGGCTTTGATTCTCCCTCGAGAATAGTTCTTTCAGTCTTGTCATGTGTTTTCTCTATTTTCAAGTAAATTTTTTGCTGCTGTGTAAATACTCTCACTAGTAATACCAAATTCTGTTAGGGCGATATCACCTGGGGCGGAAGTCCCGAAAGAATCAATCCCAATTTGCGTATCTGCCCATTTGCTCCAGCCGAATGTTGAACCAGCTTCTATTGAAATAGATGGAACTGTTGGATTGATAATACTCTTTTGATATTCGGTTGTCTGACGCTCGAACCTTTCCATGCAGGGCATCGACACTACACGAACACCCAATTCAAATTCTTTCTCTATGTCATCTGCCGCTTTGCATGCAAGTGATACTTCGCTTCCAGTTGCAATTACAGTTAGAGCAATGTCAGTTGAGGATTCTCGGATAACGTAAGCACCTTTCGATACTCCGTCAGTATTTTTTTCAGTTGTAATTACTGGCGTATCCTGCCGGGTTAAAAGCATGGCAGTTGGTCCTTCATGGGCTACGGCAATCTCCCATGCAGCTGAAGTTTCATTTGCATCTGCTGGCCTGAAAACGTCTAGGTTGGGTATGGCTCGAAGCGATGCTGCGTGTTCGACTGGTTGGTGTGTAGGGCCATCTTCTCCAACAGCGACAGAATCGTGACTCCATACAAAGACACCTTTAGCATTACTTAGAGCGGCGAGGCGCACTGCACCTCTCATATAGTCACTAAAAACAAGGAAAGTTCCTGTTACCGGAAATAAGGTTCCGTGTAGGGCAATACCATTACTGATTGCACCCATTGCGTGTTCCCGTACACCAAAAAATATTTGTCTTCCTTGCGGTTCTTCAGCCGACTGAACGCCAAAGTGGGAGATTGTTGTACCCGTATTTCCGGTAAGGTCTGCACCTCCTCCAATGAGTCCAGGCATAACGCTTAATAAGGATTGAATGCACTCGTTACTTGCTTTTCTGGTCGCAACATTGTCTCCTAATTCCCATACGGGAAGAGATTCCTTCCAGTTCGGTGTAAGACCATAGCCGGAGAGAGTATCCCAAAGTTCGCTCTTATCACCTTGTGAAGATGCCGTTTTTTGCCACTTTTTACGGGTCTCTTTATTACGCGCTCCGGCCGCACGGTAATACTCTGATACATCATTTGGGACCCAAAAAGTTTCACTTTCAGGTATGCCAAGGATTTTTTTTGTTTCTTCTATCTCTGTATCTTTTAGAGAATAGCCGTGAACAGCAGCTGTATTGGTGTGCGGTGAGGGCTCTCCAATAAGTGTTCTTAAAATTATGATAGACGGTCTTTCATTTTGATTTTTGGCTTCAAGTAAGGCTGATTCGAGAGCATCAAGATTTTTGCTCTCATCTCCCATCTCTATAACGTTCCAACCGTATGATTTAAAACGCAATGCAGGGTTGTCCGAAAGCGATAAATTAGTTTCTCCATCAATTGTTATTAGGTTGTCGTCGTAAATGACAGTCAGCCGGTCTAAATGCAGGTGTCCTGCTAGCGAAGCGGCTTCGTGGCTGATTCCCTCAGACAGATCTCCATCGCTGCAAACGACCCATATATTATGATTGCAGATCTCACTTCCTAGACGTGCCCTAAGATTTCGTTCAGCTATTGCCATTCCAACTCCATTAGCAAAACCTTGCCCAAGAGGGCCTGTAGTAACCTCAACTCCATCGGTGTGTCCACTTTCAGGGTGACCGGGTGTGAGTGATCCAAGTTGTCGGAATTGTTTCAGGTCCTCCAATGAGAGTTTGTATCCGGTGAGGTGAAGCATCGAGTACAACAGAATGGAAGCATGTCCTGCTGAGAGTATGAATCGATCTCTATTGGGCCAAAGCGGCTCTTTTGGGTCATAAGTCATGACTCTCGTCCAGAGAACATGTGCAAGAGGCGCAAGAGCCATTGCGGTTCCCTGGTGTCCGGAATTTGCAGCGTGTGGGGCGTCCATTGCTAGCCCCTTAATTACTGCAATCGAGCGGTGATCAATTTCGCTAAAAGACATATTTCTATTTTTCAAATTTGATTACGAACATGCAAGACTTACCGTATACGCAACAATGCATTCAGTAGGGTATTTTCTTGAAAGTCTCAGGAATTATTCAATACTTATCTAAATTAACTCTTATGACACACCCTGCCTTCTCGGCGGAATACCATGAATTTTATGTTGAAGAAAATTGCTGCGCCTTTGCTTCTTTTTACTATTTCTGTCTTCGCGTGGTTTAACGCAGCTTCATTAGACGGTCAAAGTGGAAAAGAGTTGTCGTTTCAAGTAGATGAAACTGATACTTCATTAATAACACCTCTGTTGTCGGCGCGCAGATTGCCAGTTTTCCTGCAAGCTCCTATTGCTGACAATGAACTACGAAACGAAGTCGAAAATCTTGTCGCTCAGCTTCCTGGACTTTCTTGTGTCAATTTGCTCGAAGATGGAAGAGTGATTTTTGAACAGCTTTCAAATGAGCCAGTCATCCCTGCGAGCACACAGAAGCTGCTTACCGCTATTGCCCTGTTGGAAAATTTTGGACCCGATCATAAGTTTTTGACCAAAGTTATTTCTGAGACTCAACCCGTTAATGGAGTATTGAAAGACGATTTATGGATAGTCGGAGGAGGGGATCCTGTCTTGATGACTTCTAAATATGCTGAGAGATATAAAGATCCATTTCTTTATACGGATATTAAAGACCTTGGGTTAGAAATTGTTTCCTCGGGAATCAATCATGTTGAGGGGTCGGTAATAGGTGATGAGAGCCTCTTTGATGACATGAGATTTGTTGATTCATGGCCAGAAAGATTCAGGCATACAGATCAAAAACAGTCTGGGCCCATAAGTGCTCTCTCTTTGAATGCAGGTTTTGTTCGTTGGGACCCAGTTAAAGAGTCGAACGGATTCAACACCCCTGCGGAAGAACCAGCGGAATATACGGCAGGGGTATTGAAAGAAATTTTAGAAGAGAATGGAATTACTGTAAACGGTGAGACTACGGCGGGTTTAGCACCGGAGACCGCCTTTTTTGAGATAGCTACTGTTGAATCTCCAACCATGAAAGAAATCATTTCTAAAATGCTTTTTGGTAGTGATAACACTACGGCAGAGATATTACTGAAGGGACTCTCGGCAAGCTTTGAATCACCAGGAACTTCTAGAGGAGGCGCAGCGATTCTCTCTGACTCCTTGGAACTGTCTGGTTATGACATGGAAAGAGTCGAAGTTGTGGATGCGTCTGGTCTTGATTATGGGAATAAGGTGACGTGCAAACTGCTAACACAATTATTGGATAGTGGTTCATATGCGACTGACCTGAAAGAAAGTTTGCCAGTCACTGGCACAAGTGGGACTTTAAGAAAGCGTCTTCTGGACACTCCAGCGGAAGGACGCGTAAGAGGTAAAACAGGGTCGTTAAACGGTGTTGTAAGTCTTGCTGGGATAGTTGAGACTACTTCTGAAAGAAGTTTAAGTTTTGCCTTTGTAACAAATTTTGATGGAGATAAAGGACGCATCAGATACCTGCATGATGAAATCCTTCTTGAAATGATTAAGTATCCACAAGGCCCCGCAATAGACCTATTGGATCCGGTTGTTTCTGATGAGTGAACAAACAATTCCAATGTTTCCGCTCAACCTAGTTCTCTTTCCTGGTCAAATTTTGCCTCTGCATATTTTTGAAGATCGCTACAGGATGATGGTCGAAGAGATAATAGATAAGGAGAGAGAGTTTGGCGTCGTTTTGATCGAACGGGGGAGTGAAGTCGGAGGAGGAGATACTCGTAAAAATATAGGTACTTTGGCTGAGATAATTGATTTTGAAAAATCAAATGATGGAAGATGGTTTCTTGTCACACAAGGGACAAAGCGAATTAAAGCCGCTAGATGGTTAGATGATTTTCCATATCCAAAAGCGGAAGTATCAGTTTTTGAGGAAGAGCAGAGTATTTTCGTCGATTTGAAGGAGTGGTTGGAAACAGTGACTCACATGAGAAGAGTCTTGGCTATTCTCGCCGAACTGGGAGACGACGTTGCGCCAATCTCTA
>MDTG01026552.1_pt1 | contig 11548 bp, 5 predicted proteins | sample 811421 | NCBI WGS metagenome assembly MDTG01 (sample SAMN05326645, study PRJNA326480) | marine metagenome | isolation source: seawater | place: Pacific Ocean: South East | collected 2011
GGTTGGTGATGATGATGGTTACGAAGGGACGACGTCGACGAGACAATTTGACGTCGTCGTGTGCGGAGGGACGCTTGGGATTCTCTTAGCCGCCACGTTGCTACAACAAAACACACACGCGCACACACGAAACACAAAGAAACTAAACGTAGCCGTCATCGAACGAGGGAAACTAAAGGGGCGTGAACAAGAATGGAACGTGACGAGGAAAGAACTTTCGGTGTTGTGCGCGTTGAACGTACTGACGGCGAAAGATTTGGACGAGGTGATATGTGGCGAGTTTAATCCGATTAAGTGTGGGTTTTACGATAGCACTGGGAAGAAACAGAAAGAGGAAAATGAAATCGTGACGGAAAACGTGTTGAATTGCGGAGTGTCTCCGACGAAGTTGATTGAAAAGTGTCGCGCAAATTTCGAATTGAACGGAGGGACTGTATTGGAAGAGACGTGCTTGAACGGCGTTACGATTAACGACGAGTGTGCGCGATTAGATATTGGTTCGGAAACGATTGAGACGAGGTTGGTCGTAGACGCTATGGGATTTAGGTCGCCAATTACGTTACAGGCAAGAAATGGGGAGAAACCCGACGGCGTGTGCGTGGTCGTCGGGACGTGCGCGGAAGGTTTCGACGAGGCGAAGAACGACTCCGCGGACTTGATTTACACATGCACGGATATCGAAGACGAAAGGCAGTATTTTTGGGAAGCGTTTCCAGCGGAGTTGGATAAGATTAGGGACAATGGTAAAAAATCGAACGTTCGAACGACGTACATGTTTTCTTACCTGGACGCGAAACCAGAAAGACCTTCCATCGCTCGGATTTTGGACGATTACTGGAACTTGATGCCGAAATATCAAAACTTGAAATCGCTGGAAGATGTGGAATTCAAACGCATCTTGTTTGGGTACTTCCCCACGTACCGAAACTCGCCGTTAAAAGCTAAGTTCGATCGCGTCTTACAAGTTGGTGACGCTTCGGGAATGCAATCTCCTCTCAGCTTTGGCGGTTTGGCGTGCATGTTGCGCCATTTGCCGCGGATATCGCTCGCGTTGACAGAAGCGTTGGAAGATGATATTGTCGATAAAAACGCTTTGGGAGCAATAAACGCGTATCAACCTGCGCTATCCGCCGCTTGGTTGTTTCAAAGGTGTATGTCCGTTCAAATTGGGAGTAGCTCGTCTCCGTTGTCGTCCTCGAAGACTTTCATCAACGATTTGATGCGCATCAATTTCGGTGTCATGCAAAATTTGGGCGACGACGTTTTGAAACCGTTTTTGCAAGACGTGATTCGCTTCAAACCGTTAACGAGAACGTTGCTGTCCATGACGAGAAACAACATCACGTTCGTTCCTTCCATATTGCTTCGTTCGGGCATCGAACCAATCTTAGATTGGTTTCGACATTTTGTCGCTTTAGGCGTTTACGACGCGCTCGAACCACTCGTCGACCCGGGAATGGCGTGGGCAAAACGTACGAGCCTACTTTCCGCGCGTTCCGCGTTTCTCCTTCGCAGGTACTTGGAAGCCATCGAGTACGGCGCTGGGAACGATTCCGTCGATAAAGAAATTCGAAGAAGAGCGGGGAAGAATCGTCCTCGATAGATTTTTTAGATACTACTACCATTTTTACGTGGTACATACTTCTTTATTACATCTGTGTTCCTCTTTGTTTTTTTTGTTGTTTTTTCCAAGAAAAGGAGTCTCGCTTATTTGAACCCTTTTCTGACCGCACAAAGAAGTGGTCTCCATTTCCTCGTCTCTTTCGCGCGCGCGAGAGCGAGAGGAAGAGAAACCGGCCGCCAATTTATCTTTGAACCATGTCTTTCGACGACCTCGCGGAGGAGGACGAGGAGATTGGCCAGGTGCGTGTTTTTGGTCGCTCTCTTTCGAGAAACGATTTGGCGAAAAGTCGCTCCGTGTTCCCCGATCGGTCGCGGTGCGCTTCGCGTCCGCGTATCTCGAGGGTCGTTTCTGAACCGCGATGCGCGCGGCGTGTGATCGCGAAGGGAGAGGAGGGATGTTTGGCGCGGTGGTGCGCGAACGGTCTCGGAGCGTCTCGGATCGCCGTGCGGGCCGTCTGAGAGCGCGGCGGATGTGTGAATGCGCGACATAATCGTGTCGACGAGCGATCGCCGCATTTTCTTTTTCCTCTCGCTTTCTCTCTCTTTCCGACTTTGTTTTCGATTCCGATTCGATGAAACGCGCGGCGTTGACATCGCGCTCTCTCTTTAATTCCAACGCGCTCATCACAGGAGGATGCCTGGACGGTCATCTCGTCTTTTTTCGAAGAGAAAGGATTAGTTCGACAGCAATTGGATTCATTCAATGAATTCATACAACACACGATGCAGGAAATCGTGGACGAGATGTCGACGTTTGAGTTAACTCCGGAACATCAGCACGTCCCGGGGGAAGAGATGGATGAGAGCGAGAAAAAGTCGGTGACGGTTTCGTTTGGACAGATTTACTTGTCTAAACCGATGGTAACGGAGGCGGATGGCATGACGTCTACGTTGTTCCCGAAAGAGGCGAGATTGAGGAACTTGACGTATTCGGCACCGCTGTACGTGGATATGCGGAAGAAAATCACCACCATAACTCAAAATAGCGAAGAAGAAGGTGGCGGAGAGAAAATTAACGAAGAAATCGAAGATATTAATAAAGTATTTATTGGAAAAGTGCCGATTATGTTGCGATCGGAGTATTGCTCTTTGCACGACCACACGGATAAGGAGTTGACGGAGTTAGGGGAGTGTCCATACGACGAAGGTGGATATTTCATCATCAACGGTTCCGAAAAGGTGTTGATCGCGCAAGAACGAATGGCGGCAAACTCTGTGTACGTGTTTATGAAGCGTCAACCGAGTAAGGTTTTGTACGTCTCTGAGTGTCGCTCGCAGCCAGAGTCGGGTATTCGAGGTGCGTCGGCGTGCGTGGTGAAACAATTGCACGGGCAAGGGAAGAACTCACCGGGTCCGTTGCATGTGACGTTGCCGTACATTCGTTCCGATATCCCGATCTTCATCGCTTTCAGGGCGTTAGGCTTTGTGGCGGATAAGGATATTTTAGAACACATCGTGTACGATTTCGGCGACAACGAAATGATGGATTTATTGCGACCTTCGATTGAGGAGGCGCAAGTGATTCAGTCACAAGCAGTCGCGTTGGATTACATCGGTAAAAGAGGCTCTGCGGTTGGTGTGGCCAGAGAGAAGAGAATTAAATATGCACGTGAAATTCTTCAAAAAGAGTTGTTGCCGCACGTCGGCGTCGGAGAAGATTGCGAAACGAAGAAAGCGTATTATTTGGGATATATGATTCACCGATTGTTGCTTGTTTCTCTCGGAAGACGAAAGGAGGACGACAGAGATCACTATGGCAATAAGCGTTTGGATTTAGGTGGCCCTCTGCTCGCGCAACTCTTCCGTTCTCTCTTCCGTAAAGTTACGAAGGACGTTCGTTTGTATTGCCAGCGGTGCATAGATTCAGGCAAAGAAATCTCGCTCACGCTTGCCGTGAAAGCGAAAACAATCACGCACGGTTTGAAATATTCTTTGGCGACTGGAAACTGGGGCGCGCAAGGCGCCGCCGATGTCAGAGCGGGTGTGTCGCAAGTTTTGAACAGACTCAGTTTCTCGTCGACTTTATCGCACTTGAGACGTATCAACTCGCCAATCGGTCGCGAAGGTAAACTTGCCAAGCCGCGTCAGTTACACAACTCTTTATGGGGTATGATTTGTCCTGCTGAAACGCCAGAAGGCCAAGCCGTCGGTCTTGTGAAGAACCTTTCGTTGATGGCTTTGGTTTCCGTGGGTTCTCCGTCTGCGCCGATTCTCGAGTTTCTCGAAGAGTGGACCATGGAAAATCTCGAAGAAATCTCACCCTCTGTAATTCCACACGCGACGAAAATCTTCGTTAATGGTGTCTGGGTTGGTGTCCATCGAGATCCAGGAGACCTTGTGCGCACGTTGCGTGAATTGAGACGAAAAGTCGACATCACCACGGAGTGCGGCATAGTCCACGACATTCGCTTGAGAGAGTTGCGACTTTGGACGGATTATGGGAGATGTACTCGACCCTTGTTCATCGTCGAAAACCAAAAGTTGGTCATGAAACGTTCTCACGTGGAGCTCTTGCAAGAAAAAGATGTCACTGGGTACACCTGGAACGATTTGGTCACCTCTGGATTCATCGAATACGTCGATACCGAGGAGGAAGAGACGACGATGATTTCCATGACCATCGAGGATTTACTCGCGGCGCAAACCGCCGAAGCCGCTGGGCGGGGTTTGAATATTAAATATACTCACTGTGAAATTCACCCGTCGATGATTCTAGGCATTTGTGCTTCGATTATTCCGTTTCCAGATCACAACCAGTCGCCAAGAAACACGTACCAATCGGCTATGGGTAAGCAAGCGATGGGGATGTACGTTACAAATTACCAAACGAGAATGGATACGCTCGGGTACGTGTTGTTTTACCCGCAAAAACCGTTAGTCACCACAAGAGCTATGGAATACGTGCACTTTCGTGAACTACCTGCTGGTTGTAACGCTGTCGTTGCTATCATGTGCTACACTGGTTACAACCAAGAAGATTCCGTGTTGATGAACCAATCTTCCATCGACCGCGGTTTGTTTCGTTCCATTTACTACCGATCCTTCAAAGATGAGGAGAAGAAAATGGGTTCATTGGCAAAAGAAGAGTTGGAAAAACCCGATCGGGATTCGTGCTTAGGCATGCGCCACGGCACGTACGACAAACTCGACGAAGACGGTTTGATTTGCCCTGGAACGCGTGTTTCGGGAGAGGACATCATCATCGGTAAAACGACACCGCTACCAGAAGACGACCCGATGCTTCAATCGAAACGATTCACCAAGAGAGATTGCTCCACGGGCATGAAATCATCCGAAACCGGTATCATCGATCAAGTCTTGTTAACTACAAACGATCAAGGTTTGCGATTCGTGAAGATTCGCGTTCGGTCGGTGCGTACTCCACAAGTCGGCGATAAGTTTTCCTCTCGTCACGGCCAAAAAGGTACTGTCGGTATGACGTACACGCAAGAGGACATGCCTTTCACCGCGCAAGGCATCACTCCAGATATCATCGTAAATCCACACGCTATCCCGTCTCGAATGACCATCGGCCAGCTCGTCGAGTGCGTCATGGGCAAAGTCGCTTGCATGATGGGCAAAGAAGGCGATGCCACGCCGTTCGCCCCCGTCACGGTGGAAGATATTTCGGACATGTTGCACCAGTGCGGTTACCAAAAGCGTGGTAATGAAGTATTATACAATGGTCACACCGGGAGAAAACTCGACGCACAAATCTTTATCGGTCCGACGTATTATCAGCGTTTGAAGCACATGGTGGACGATAAAATTCACTCTCGCGGCCGAGGTCCAGTCCAAATTTTAACTCGTCAACCTATGGAAGGTCGTTCGCGAGATGGTGGTTTACGTTTCGGGGAAATGGAACGCGATTGTATTATCAGTCACGGCTCTGCTGCGTTCTTGAAAGAACGTCTGATGGATCAATCGGACGCCTACCGCGTGCACGTCTGTCAAAAGTGTGGCTTGATTGCTGTCGCGAACTTGAAAAACCAAACTTTCGAATGTTGCAAAAATCCGAACGAAAGAACTGGTATCGTTCAGATTATGTTGCCATATGCGTGTAAATTGATGTTCCAGGAGTTGATGTCCATGGGTATCGCCCCGCGTCTCTTGACTTAAGACAACAATAAAAATATATACTAAAACGAATGAAGAAGAAACAAAACAAAGAAAAAATGAAATTAGCAATAATAAACGACACGTGTAGTAATGAATATAAAAATATTCAATTTAGATCATCATAAACAAACATTATGTGCACTAGTATTTATTTTCGCAGCCTTTTCGTACGCGCGTCGAACGACCGTTTCTGGAGATACGGGTCTTTGGTGTGCTTTACAACCCTCGTCCTGCTCGTTTTCATCTTGGACGATCGCACCGTCTTCCGTGCGCATCAACTTCATCGCCTCTAAGTTCAACGCGCAAACACCTCGCATAAATGCTTGTCTCATCGTTTTTTCCATTTGACTCGACCTTGCATCTGTTTCCGCGAGCTTTTTATTCGCAATTTCCAACTGTTTTCTCAACGCTTCTGCATCTTGATCGATTTCATGGTTCTGTGTTGCCCTCCCGAAGCCATCTCTTCTCATCGAAGCCGCTTGCGCAAACGCGTATGACGACTCGTTCGCCCTTCTCTCTTTCAGCGCTCTCGCAATCTTCGCGTTCTTTCTAAACGTGCAAAACGATCTCCGTAATACTATGTTTTCTCGAATCCTCTTCCCTGGCTCGTTCGCCTCTCTCGTCTTCTCCCTCCACACTCTCAACATCCTCGCCGCGAACCGCGCGTTTCTTCTAAACTCCCCTAACGTTCTCACCTTTTCCACCACGTTCGCCTCAATCTCCGTTTTCTTTTGCACCTCTTTCTCCAACTTCTCGATGGTTTCTTTCATTCGTTTCGCCTCTCGATCGTGTTTTTGATGCGTTCGATGAAACCTTTCCGTCGCTTGTCTGTGCAGTTGTTCGATCTTCTGCACCACGCCGTCTCTCGCTCGACCGAAATCGAACGAGATTCTGTTCGCTTCGCTGTGGACGTCCACTTTCCACGGATTTGGCGGTTTCACATTCAGCGACGAAAACGACGAGATCTCGCTCGCCGTCTCCTCGCCGGCGTGCTTTTCTTCTTCTTCTTCTTCTTCCTCCTCCTCATTTTTGGTTGCGTCCTCGTCCTCGTTCCCGAAGTGGCTCTTGGTCGTGGTGGACGTGCGCAACACGCGTCGCGGCGGGTCCATGTCGATGGGACCTTTGACGCGCCGGATCCCGACTGCATGTCGCATGCGATATTTTGGGGAAAAAGAAGAAGAACATTTCGTCGACGAAGAAGAACTTTCGAAAGACGACCGAGGAAGACTCCTCGAAGGTGGTGGTGGTGGTGGTGCTTTGCCGTCGTCCTCGGAACCGTCGCCGTCGTCCAGAAACAGCAGCGGTGGCGGAACGCGCGGAGGTGATGCGTGTTGTGCATGGAAGCGCATTTGAGATTTCGACGACTCTTTTTTTTTGAAGGGAAAATGTTGACTTTTTTTCAAACAAGAAAAAGGCGTGTCAGGATGTACTGTGGTAATTAATTACACGAGCAAAAAGATCGTCGTCAACCGTTCGCCTCGGCAAAAGCCATGCCTCCTTCGCTCTCGTGAGAGTTCGTTCGATACGCGTTCGACTTATGCTTTGGGGTAAACTTCCAACCGTCCGGGGCTTTTCCTAATAATTTCTCGCACAAATCCACCCACACGGACGCGTCGTCGCTGGCTAACATCGTCTCCATGTCGTCCCGGCCGACGAATTTGGGAGGTCGCTGGGTCATGGAAACGTTTGCGAGTTGACCGTTGATGGTTTCTAATATACCCACGGGCGTGTATCGGTGTGTGAAACTCATCCACTCCAAAAGAAATCGTCGCGTTTGTTCAACGCCACGTTCGTCGGATCCCCAATGTTCCAAGCCGAATCTGGTGAAATTCTTCAACATCTCGAACCGCTCGTGACTGCTAATGTCCCAGTTGCGTTGTTCTTTGATTTCGGTAAATATCCAAGGTTTCACAAGTGCCCCTCGAGCAATCATACAAGTGTCTATGGCGTCTTGGTTCTTGACCACGTTTTCTACGTAATCGTGATAGGTGTAAATATCGCCGTTGCCGATGATGGGCACCGAAGATACATCGGCAACTTTTTTAATGTAATCCCAATCGGCTTCGCGCGAGTATCTTTGCGCTCGCGTTCGACCGTGTAGCGTTAGCGCAGCTGCGCCCCACTCTCTAATGTTCGGGGCGAACGTGTGCGCAACTCTCGACGCATCTTTATATCCTATCCTCGTTTTAAAAGTCAATGGCATGGAACAAATCAAATTCGAGCTTCGAACGAGTTCTTCCATGCGCTTTGGTTTCTCGAGCAACATCGACCCAGCGCCTTTATTACAAATTAAATCAATCGGGCATCCCATGTTAATGTCGATAAAATCACATTCGATTGTATCATCCAACGCTTGGACGCATCTACCTAAAGAGTCCGAATGACCGCCACAAATTTGGACGCCGAATATGTCCTCGGATTTGTGTCGGCGCACCAATGCCCACTCTCTCGCATCGCCTTTGAGTAAACTCGTTGCTAAAGCCATTTCACCGCACGTTATATCTGCGCCTAAAGTTTTACACAAACGACGAAACGGTAAATTGCCGACCGTCGTTAACGGCGCTAAATATAACTTATTTTTAAAATCAATCCTTTTCTTCTCTTTCGGTTTGAGCAGTTGTTCTACGGATGCCGTTTTGTTTTCGTCTTCTTCTTCTTCTTCGAAAGCCGGTTCTGAAGTGATGATATTGTTTTCTTTGTTCGTCATCGACCGCCTGGCATCGATGTCGTCGTCTGAATATTCGTCGACATTTTCAATGAAGGCGTTTTTCTTTTCGTTCTCGTTCGTTTTCATTCTTTTGTTTTTCTTTTGATGACTACCGTTGTTGTTGTTGTTGTTGTTGTTGTTGTTCTTATTCTGATGATCTCCTCCACCTCTCACTTCATTACTCGTTCTTAACCCCATCGCTTTCAAAATACTATCCGCGCGGCTGAAATCAAACGTTCTTCTCGCTAAAGCAAATTTTACGTCGTTCGTGACTACGTTCATATCGTCCCTCGGATTCGCCACCGGTTCGTCGAACAACACAACCGACGCTGCGTCGTCGTCCTTGTCTGGCACTTCACCGCATCCGCCATCGTGCGATTCAGAAAACCGACACGCCAGTCCAAACGGGCACTCATTCCTTGGAAACGGACACACGCCGGGTAAATCTTTCTTTTTGGTCTTCATGAACTGTTCGATGTCGTGCGAAAATCGACAGTTCGTTTTCTCGCATTTGCCGCCGCCGGATTTGAGAAATTGGAAGCACATCATGGCGTGCACCTCTTTCCCTCCCCTCGCTTTTTTCATCGCTTTTTTCATCTTCATCGTGCGCTCTTGGTACCCGCCCGAGGTTTTCCTTCCTCCTCCTTCTCCTTCTCGACCGACGACCCCGTCCTCTTTCTTCGTCGTCCGTTGGTGGTCTAGCGTCGTCTCGTGTCGTCGAATGTACTTTTCCTGCACGGGCACTTCGCCTCGCTTCACGCGCTCCTCCAGCGACCGCGGCGCCCAAGCGGACGTTGCCGCCGTCTTTCCTGCATCGGGTTCCTCTGTGTCGACGTCCTCGTCCCGCGTCCGCGTCATCTCTCTCTGTCTCTCTTCTGTCTCTCTGTCTCTCGCCTCCTCTTTTTGACGCTTTTTCCATTAAAGTTTCCAATTCTCTTCACTTTTCACTTAGCGCGAGACGAGTCCCTCGTAGACTCCTATGGCGACTCCGACGAGGCAATCGAAACGATGGTCGAAGAACACACCACCTTTCGGAACGACGACGGTTGCCCTGTTCTTTTGCCTCGCTTTTGTCGTCTCGCTTTTCGATGATGGATCATCGTCATCAAAACTCGGGAATAGAAGGGGTGGTGGTCATTATTATGTGCGCGCGTATTCAACCGGCGCTGGGAGTTGCGACTACGACGGGGTGTTGCACGGCTTACCGTCGTCGAAGCCATCGATCGCGCGATCCGGTGACATCGAATTCACCTTGGGCACACCAGGGGTGAACGTTCCCGGCGCAGTCGCGCTGCTCCAGATTTCCAGCGCGAGACGATACAAAGGTTTCATGATATACGCGGTCGATTCAAACACCGAACGACCGATTGGAAAATGGTTGAAGAAAGATATGCCGGAACGAGCGCAAATACACCCGATGTGCGAGTACGCGGTCACGCACGATCTGTCGCACTCGAAAAATGGAGGACAGTTTAAAGATGTTGTACCGTGGGTGGTTCCGGCGAAGGTGCCGGCGAACGTGACGTTTCGAGTGACGGTCGTGGAGGAGTACGAAACGTGGTACTCGTTCGAGATGGAGTACAAGAGAGGAAGCGCGAGAGGAGGAGGGGTGAACGGGTTGAAGTTGATTAAGGAGGATATCAGAGAGGTAGACAGAAATGGAAACAAAGCACCGAGTTTAGGGGCAGCGATGAGTGGCGGATACACTCCAACGGTGACGAATGATGAGGGCGATGAAGAAAAAGAGGACACTCGCGAGGCGTTTAGAAAGCAATCGGCAAAAGATCCAGACGGAATGCAGTTTAAAGCCAAACTCGCGCAAAAGAAGGATTTCCACAAAAGCCTCCACAATAAACTGGTGAAAGGTGGTGAGAACAGAGATATATACATACCCGACCCGAAACGAAGAGCAAAGAAAGCCTCCGAACGCGTTTCGGAAGAGACAAAAATGATGCAACGAAGAACCATTGGTAGACTCGCGCACGGCGTGTGCATGTTTATTTTATGGGTTGTGTGCGCGCCAGCTTCGGCGTCTATCGCGCGCTACGGTAAAGGTAACGCCACCGGTTGGTTCACCGTGCACAAATCCTTAAGCACGATTATCCTCTACGGCACTCTGTTTGGCATCTTCGGCATCCTCTACCTTCGAGGCTTCTCCACGCCATGGGGACCTCACGGCACCTACGGCTTAAAAACATTAGGTTTATGCGTCGTACAAATGACATTAGGAAACGTCCGAAACTGCATTCCACGTCCCATTTTCCGTTTCACCCACCGCTGGCTCGGCGTCGCCACCATACTCTTGAGTTGGTATACCTGCCTTTTAGGCGCGCGGTTGTTGAGCAACATAGAAAAAATGCCAAAAGTGTCAACCTTGACATACGTCAGCATGGTTTTAGTCTTAGCGTTCGTGTGGCTCATGCAGCGAAACCATAGCAAATTCAAAATCGACACGAAAGCCAGGTTTAGCGTGTAGCAATCGTCGCGAGTGCGGCGGTAGATGTAGATGCACACATTCCCATGATTTTTGGACCAAAACACCTAATACCTAATACCTACTCACTTTACCTCAAAGTACGCCGCACAGAACAGCACACCTTTACGAGGAAGAATCGCCGTATTGACTCCGAATCAAAACATGCCCTCTTCCGAGGCGGGCGTGACCTCGTTGTTCCAGGCCATCGACGCCGATGACTCGTCTCTCGTTGAGAAAGTCATCTCTGACTACGGTGAAGATGTCGTGCTCGCGAAGACGTCCAAGTCGAAAACAGCATTGATGCACGCGTGCGAAACGCATGGCAATGTGGACGTTGTCCAGTTATTGCTCTCATCTGGCGCGCCCTGGAACGACGTCGATGACGATGGTCACTGCGCTGGAGAATACGCCGCGCAAAAATATCCTCAGTTAGCGTCTCTGCTCATGGACTATGGCGTCGAGGTCGAATTACAGTTAGGAGAGCAGATGCGCGCGAAAGGTGAGTACGAAACGGATACGTCGTATCTTTCGGAAAAGTTAAAGTACGACGAAGACGACCGGTTGCTCGATGAGCAAGGGGATGCCGTGATGATGAAATGGGAAACGCCTTTGATGAAATTACA
>MDTG01156982.1_pt1 | contig 11548 bp, 9 predicted proteins | sample 811421 | NCBI WGS metagenome assembly MDTG01 (sample SAMN05326645, study PRJNA326480) | marine metagenome | isolation source: seawater | place: Pacific Ocean: South East | collected 2011
AAGGAAGAAAAGGAGGGGGGACATTTATTCGTCTTCAAAATCTTGCTTTTACTTTGCGCCTTTATTGGCGTCGACACACAGAGAGCCACCACTCTCGTGGTGAGAAGCGCCTTCTTCTTTCGCGCATCGTCAGAGAGGAGGAGAAGGAGGAGGAGGGATAAGAAGAAGAAGAAGAAGAGGTGTTTACCAAACGAGAAGAGATTTAATACAAGTGCTCGTGACGAAGGAATAAAGAAAGACTAATCATCATCATCATCATGCGTCCGTCGCACCTGATGAAACGAGGAGGAGGCTTGAACTTTGACGCGATGATGCGCTCGAAACGGGCCAATCTCGCGCTCGGGGTCGCGCTGTTCGTCGTCTTCGTGCTCTTCGCGCGGTCGTTCGTCGTGGATTCGGTCTTCGAGGATAGGAAGGAGTCGTCGTTTTTGGAAGGCGAGGCGAACGGAAGCGTGTCCTCCGCCGCGAGGGAATTGGAAAAACAAACGATGCGACACGACCGGAGAGTGGAAGATGGCATCGTTTGGTTTCGAACGCATTCTGGGGGTGGGAATAGGTGCGCGCTGGACGCGAAAGGCGCGTGCGGGAAACACGGGACGTGCGTGAAGAACGTGTGCGTGTGCGCAGTTTTATACGGAGGGAAAAGTTGCGACAGACACATTGATTTACCCGAAGTGTACGCAAGTGCAGAAGAGTCGGACGATAAAGAGAAGATGATGCGATTGTTGAGTCCAGCACAAAAGGAGGCGAGAGAGAAGAGCGCGCAGGCGAGCGGAGGAGGGAAGGTGAACGATTTTGCGGAAGGAATTGCTTTTGAAGGCGCGATGACGTTGAATAAAGAGACGTGCGGGAAAGTGGGGACGGCGAGAGTGTCCGCGTTGACAGTGAAAATGGCGTCGAAAAGAAGCGACGACGCGAGCGCAAGCGGGTTGATTGGCGGTTTTTTCGGAAATAAAGACAGAAAGAGTGGTGCTCCAGGGAAAGGTTTTGTGAACGTAGGAACAGTCGAGCAGACGGTGTTAAATAGGTTAGCAGAGACGGACGTCGTGACGCCTAAAGAAGAGCCATGGACGAGCTGCGCGGTGGTAGGTAAATCTGGCGTTTTGTTATCCTATGAGAATGGACCGAATATCGATCAACACCAGGCGATTATTCGCGTGGACGATTTACCGACACGTGGTTTCGAGCAAAGCGTCGGATCGAGAACGACGGTGAGAATTTGCGGGGATGCTAAGTTGCCGTTTTGTCAAAAATACGTTCGCGAAGGTGTGGAGGAAACGTTAATCGCGAATATTACCAATGGGAATTCACTGAGAGCGTTTGCCAGGATGCACAGATTGCACGATAACGGTGTTGGAGCAGTCACGAAGAAACGCTTAAAATTAGAAGCTTTCCACCCAGAGTTTATGGAATTCGTGGCGGAGGCTATAGAAGGAATTTCGCCGATGACGACAGAAGCTCAGGCGGTTATGTTTGCGCTTTTGAATTGTGCGAGCGTGGATATTTACGGCATTGGGTTAGGACCGAGCCAAGGGTTCGCGACGAGATACGACAACGACTTAGGAAATGTAGGCAATGCTGAAACATTGGTGAGTAGTAACGGGATAACGAGCGAGTTGGATCAAGTTGAAGGCTCGTTTAATTTGCTCAAGACGTTATATTATTACGGGTTAGCGCACGTCGCCGAGAGGTGCATCGTAGAATGTCACTCGTCTGCAGACGCGTGCGTATTGTGCCAAACGGAGTTGTTGCATGCCGTCGAAGATGATTTCTAAGTGTTCATTGTTATAGCAGTACACCACGGTATAGTATCTACCTATTCATACAAAATCTTTCGTCTGCCTAAAAAAAGTCATCCGTGATACTTTTCACCATGTACGGTCCCTCTAACTTGTAACCTAACTTGCGATAATAATTTCTAGTTCCAACGCCGGAAATAACGGCCATTTTCGTCGATCCGTGTTCATCTCTTGCGATTCTTTCGGCTTCTTTCATTAAAGCCGCGCCGTATCCGCGGTGTTGAAACCTTCCAGCCTCTCGCGTCGATACTTTCACGGCGGTACCGTAGACGTGCAATTCGCGCACCATCGAAACATGCCCTCCTTTCAATTCCACGTTGTTCTTACCAGCGTTCTTGGTCAGTTTACGTAACCGTAACAAACCAACTAAAATGTCTTGTTTCGGATCCTCGTACGATAAAAACGTCTCCCACCCGCCGTTACCGGTATATTCTCTTCTCACTAATTCTACGTCCTTTGGCGATACGCGATTGTGAATGTCTTGCATTCCAACTTCTCGAGCTCGAACATCACGGCATTTCAAACCTAACTCAGCCATGCGTGCCATTGCAAGTTCGCGCAAATTCCCGTTTTCGACGCCAGAAGTCACAAGAGGCATTGGGATATCTCTTTGCACCCTGTACACTCTCGTCCACGGCGGCACGAGCGCTAAAATCCTAGCCACCAAATCAACCAACTTTTCCGGCGAATATGATCGGTAAAACCCATTCCTCCATAGCTCGTACAAACCCGTACCTCGAATAACTAACGTCGGATATAACTTCAATCCATCCATACGAAACTCGGGATTCTCAAACGCCTCTAAAAACGATTCGTAATCTCTCTCCATACCGACGTTTGGTAAATCCGGCATCATATGTGCGACGACTTTAAACCCTGCATCTTTAGCCTCGCGAAAACACCGATTGACTGCTTTCACTGTGTGCCCTCTGTTCGTATCTCTTGCAACGTCTTCGTATATAGACTGCAAACCAATCTCTAGCCTCGTACAACCGTACTTTAACATTTGCCTCAAGTGCGGTCCTAAACAATAATCCGGCCTAGTTTCAATAGTCATCCCAACGCACCTGTGTTTCCCGTGTTCTGAACTCCTCACGGCTTCATCTACCGACGAACTCGTTGCTCCACTCAACGCATCGTGCAAATTTCTAATAAAATAGTCCCTATAATCCATTGGCAAACTCATAAACGTCCCTCCCATCAACACGTACTCGACTTTATCCGTCGAATGCCCTAACCTGGCCAATTGATCGACTCTCCCTCTCGCTTGCGCATACGGATCGTACCTCGCTCGAATGGCACGCATACTCGTCGGTTCATATCCTGTGTAGCTTTGCGTAGAATACTCAAAATCTGAATCTGGCCCTCCCGGACAATACACGCACACGTTCCCGGTAGTCGCAATGTGAGGACACCTATGCGGCTTGGACATGACGGCGACCACTGCCACTCCACTCGCCGTTCGAACTGGTTTCGCTCTCAGCTGCGGCAACAAAATTTTTTTATGTTCTTCTGGTACGGCCGAGATGATCTCGGTCAATCGAACCGTTCCGTCTACGCCGTACTTCTTCGCCGCTTTATTCTTCGCGTTGTTCAAGTTTAACGTCTGGTTTGCTTTCACGGCCGCAATCATCTGTTCGACGACGTCTTTGACGGTCCGCATCCGCGCTTCATCTTGCGAATACATTACTCGTTTGTGTTTGCCTCGCGAGGAGGTGACGACTGCGCCGACCTCCGCGTCCTTCGCGTTCGTGGTGTTTTGACGCATTGGCGGCGAATCCACCGTCGTCGTCATGGTCTCGCGTTCACGTGTCACGGAGCGTTCAAAACCGGCTTCGGTGCGAGTGCGCGCGGTAACAGAATGAATGCGATATCTTTGTCTTCTTTTTCTTTTTCTTTTTCTTCTTCTTTCGATTGAACGTCGCACTCCCCGCGTGCACACAAAGTGACGTCTCGCGTGTGGCGTCAAAAATGCGTTCGTTTTGATTCCGTTTATACCTGGTCGGGAACCAGAATTTCGGCGCGCTTTCTCGCTCGCACACGAGCTCGGGGTGCATCGAAAAGACGTTCGAGCGACGTAAATAAAAGAACGATGTCGGGCGTGTACTCGTTGGAACCACCGACATCGGGCAAAGTCGTCCTCGAAACCACCTTTGGTGACATCGACATCGAACTCTTTTCGAAAGAGTGCCCGCTCGCCTGTCGCGCATTCATTCGGTTATGTCTGGATGGTTATTACGAACAGAACCTGTTCCATCGAATACTGAAAGATTTTATGGTGCAAACGGGAGATAAGAGCGGGAGTGGGAAAGGTTCGGGAGTCGAGAAGAAGTATAAGGACGAGCTACACAGTCGGATTAAGTTCAACAAGAGAGGCCAGGTGGCCATGGCGAACGAAGGGAGGAGAGATTCAAACGGTACGCATAGTGTGATTAAGCAAAGAGGATGGTTGCTTTGCTTGTTTGTTTCGATACTTTGATGTGCGAGAGTTTGATGTTTGGGCGTCTTCCTTGTCTATTTTGAGCTCGTTTCGTACACATTTACTAACCTTTCTTTGCAACATTATAAACAACGCAGGTTCTCAATTCTTCATCACTCTCAACGAATGCCGACACCTGGATCGGAAACATACCATTTTCGGAAAAGTTGTTGGACAGACGTTTTATAACGTGCAAAGAATCGGCGATTGCCAGTGCCAAGGGGAAACGCCAGTTGGGGAGCCTTTACCGAGAATTTTGAAGGCGCAGGTTGTGTGGAATCCCTTCGACGATATTGTTCCCAAGGTGAAGAAAGAGAAGGAAGAAGTCAAAGCGCCCAAAGAGAAAAAGAAGAAACAGAAAGCAAACGTTGGCCTTTTATCGTTTGGTGACGACGAGGAGGTAGCTGAAGATCAAGACGAGCGAAAAGAGAAAAAAACGAAGAAACAAAAGATTGCATCCGCACACGACGTCGTCGATGAAGGGGCAAATAATACATTCGCCAAAGCCGACGACGACGAGTATAAAAATGTTTTGAGAAAGACAGAAGAGGAAACGATTGAAAACGAAAAGAAAGCCAAAGATTTAGAGGAGAAGATGAAAGCAAAAATGCGCGAAAAAAGAGAAAAAGTATCAGTCAACGGTGCAGAGAAATCTTCCTTGTCGATGTTGTCAGAGATGAACGTACACATTTCCGAGGATGAGCGCAAACGCATCGAAAAGGTGAAGAAAGCGAGAGACAAGCAAGCAAAGGCGGAGAGAAAACTAGAGCGAGAAAGACATAAGAAAGATAAACTGAAGAAACTCGGGTTAGGAAAAGCGTTAGTCACCGAAGACGATAAAGCACTCATGTCCAACCACGAAGTCAAACGTGCAGAGGCGAAACTGCGTAACAGAAGAGTCTTGGACCGCGAGAAAGAAACGCTGGCCAAATTGCAAAAGTTCAACGAAAAGTTACACGAAGGAGGAAGCGCCGCCAATAGCAACGGAATTAAAAGAAACGAAAAGGAAGCTCGCGATGGGTTCGTCGGCGTCTCTAAGTTCGTCCCGGAAGGCTTATACTACATGGAAGATGTCGACGAAGATGGCAACGAAATACGCAAAGACGACGACGATAATGATGATTGGAGAGTGCACTCCCTAAAATTCGCCAAAAACGACGGTCAAAGCACGGCAGCCTCACAATATTTAGCCTCTGCGGATGATTACGAAGTTTTGGATCCTCGCGAACCGTTGACTGGCGAAATCGGTATGAATCAAGCCAAAAATGGCAATAGACAAAATAGACACTAAGTAGAGCAAGACTTAATGAAAACACTAACTAATCCTCATTCTAAACCGCTCTTTCATATGCATACTACCTCCGCCAATGGTCGACAACAACGGCGACGAACCTGCTAAGTCGTTACAGACTACTTCGTTCGATGTCATCGTTCTCGGTACCGGTCTTGCGGAATCCTTAATCGCCTCATACGCATCGAAAATTGGAAAGAAAACCGTTCTTGTTTTGGACGCTAACGACCACTACGGGAACAGTTTCGGCACTTTAGAAGCTCGCATCATTGCGGACAAGTTTAAAGGATGGACTGTGCCCCGATGTTTGTTACAGACTGAATCGGTCTTGGAGATTCGCGATTTGACGACCATCGATGATGATTATGATTCCGTACTCTCTTCTCTGTATCGTAAATTCAGTTTAGATATTGCCTTTAAGTTCTCCTTGGGCGACGACCAGTTGATTGAGGAAGTGTGCAACAGCGAAGCGTATAAATACATAGAGTTTAAGACGTTAGAGAAGAGTTTCGTGGCCGTTAAAAGTGATGGGACTAATGGTAACATAGCGTTTGAATTTATTCCTGTCCCGGCGTCTCGCTCAGAGATATTCGAAAGTACGCGCCTGTCTCCGGCAGAAAAGAGAGGTTTGATGCGGTTTTTGAAACGGGCCAGGGACGTGGCGTTGGAAGGAACGGGTGTGAATTACGGGAGAGGGGACGATGCGAATACACCTATCGGTGCGCCAGGGACAGAGTATAAATTGGACGTGGAGGGAGACGAGAGTGAGAGTATGAAGGAAAAGAAGAACGGCGTGAACGGAGATGGTAACGACAAGGATAGTGGTTTCGCGTATGCTTTTGTGAACAACGATAAGAATAACAACGATAGTAGTAGCGGTGGTAGTGTTAGTAAAGATATGTCCATGAAATCATTCTTGATGGAGTCGCCAAACGAACTCTCTGAGATTACATCGGACGCGGTTGCATATTGCGTAAGTTTCTGCCCAAGTGCAAAAACCGCTCTGCGAGGAAGAGCAGCGGAGATGTTGAAAACGTACATTCGTTCGATGGGGAAGTATGGACCAGAAGCACCTCAAGCTGGTTTGATTCCGTTGTACGGGTGTGGAGAGTTTGCGCAGGCCTTCTGTCGCGTTGCTGCGGTAAGCGGTGCAATCACGGCGTTGCGTCAGTCGATTATGAAAATAGAGAGGAAGCAGATACGTAGCGATGATGGGGATAAAGTAGGTGGTATCAACAAATATTGCAATGATGCTGCGTGTGGCGGTGAAAACAATATTGAAGTCATCACGAATGGTGGGCGAGTTTTGACGTGCAAAAAGCTTGTTTTGGGAGATGCGCAAGGCGATATAGAAATGGTTGGTTTCGCGAATGATGAGATGAGTTTGGATCGTAAAACTTCAAAGTTTTGCATCAACCGAGCAGTATTAGTAACGAACGGGTCTATGATTGGTAACGGTGATGCGCAACAACGTGTATTTTTCGCGATACCGGCCGCCGCACGTCCCAGAAAACGGTACAATGACGAGGATGAATTCGTCTGCTTCGCGACACAGCTAGACCACTCGTCAAGGTGTTGTCCGAAAGATACGTTGATTGTTCATCTGTGTCAAAAGTCTCGACAAACGGTACTACTCGAAGATGTGTTCGCAGATATAATCGATAACCTGTTTACTATCGCGAAGGATGGCAAAGAGAACGGAGAAGAAACGACGGAATCGAAAAAACCAACCATTTTATGGGGCACTTCCTACCGAATGCCCGATGTCGTCGACGACGACGTCAGTTTTTCGAACTCCCACGCCGAAGACTTTGTCAAATTTCCAGGACCAGACTGCAACGCAACTTTCGAAGACACCGTTAGTGTCGCTCGAAGCGCCAGTTGTCGTCTATTTGGCGACATGAACGCCTCTTCTCCTTCATTGGATACTCTCTCGCTCTTCCCGAAAGCGCAGAACTCAAAAGAAAAAGAAGAAGAGCGATCAATCGACGACGAGGGTGACAAAAAAGACGACGACTCCATCGACTTGAACGAGGACGAATACGCTTTGCTCAGAGACTTGTAATACCACAAACATTAATAGCGTGAATTTCAACTAGCGTCGTGCGCGCTCTCGCTCGACGAAAACTATCTCGCGTTCGCGTCTCGACTCATCAACTTTCGCTTTCAAAAAATCTCGCCACAAAAAAACGTCTCAACCGTGCGCACACACACACGCACACACCACACCACACGCACGCGAACGCGGACGCGGACAACAACGAGCGAACGAAAACACAACGAGAAGCTATGTCTAACATTCTCGCCGGGTGTTGCGGCGGCGTTCGTCCCGGTCACGCCTCGCCCGCTCAGATCTCCAAAGATTTCATCAAGAGTTTATTCCACGCGCAGTCTTCGTTTCTCGATCAGTTCTTCCAAACGTTAGATTTCGAAGAGACGGCAAAGTTTTGCCAAAAGATTTTAGATTGCAAAGGAACGACGTTATTCACGGGAATCGGAAAATCGTCTTACATCGCGAAGAAAGTGTGCCAGACGTTGGTATCGACCGGAACGCGCGCGATACATTTAGCCCCAGTGGATGCATTACACGGAGATATTGGAAACGTGAACGAAGGCGACATCGTGGTGTTATTTTCCAAGAGCGGAACGACAGAGGAGCTGGTCAACTTGGTTCCGTACGCGAAAGCGAAAGGTGGTTTTTTGGTCGCGGCTACAGCGAATAAGGAGAGTCAGTTGGCGAAGTTGTGCGACATGCACGTGACGATTCCAGCACCCGGAGAGTTGCAGCCGTTTGAGAAAGGTTCGAGTTCGGTTGGGACGAGCGAGAGTCGAGTGTCACCGCCGGTGACGTACACAGCGCTGCAGATGATGTTTGGAGATACGTGTGCGGTGTATATTATGCAGGCGAGAGGGTTAACGCAGGATGAGTACGCAATGAATCATCCGGCTGGGAGAATTGGGAAGAGGTTAGTCTTGAGAGTGCAGGACGTGATGAGGAAGACCGAGAGTTTGCCGACGGTATCTCCCGAGGAGAAAGGTTTGGAGGTTTTAGTGAAAATGGCCGGAGATACGAAAGGGTGCGGATGTTTGTTGGTGGTTGATAAAGATATGACGTTGTTGGGGACGTTTTCGGATGGAGATTTGAGACGAGCTACGGTGGCGAAAGGCGCCGAGGTGAGTAATTTGTTGGTGAAGGATTTGATGAACTATAACAAAGCGTTTCCGAGATGTTGCGAGGCAGAGCAGATGGCGTACGAGGCGCAAATTAACATGAACTTGAATGGGAAGATGGTGGATTATTTACCGGTTATCAGTGGAGACGGGAAGAAGACGTTGTTGGGTTTGATTACGATTGAATCGTTATCGGAAGCTGGGATGTAAAAAGAGTGAGAGAATAAATTTATAGCACGAGCATACCATGTACAATCAAATCTTTTATCAGTATTTAAAATAAACAACACGCTTCTGTTCAGCAAAGTTTTCTTATATTAACAACATTATTCATAACTTATGGCGAAGGTCGTTTGGAGCTTTTGAAGATAACAAATTTATGCACCACCCTTCTTCGATCGATCGGCTCTCTTGCCCATCTTCGGGTTCTTCATGATGCGAATGTTCAATGGAGTAATCTCAACTAATTCGTCCGGACCGATGTACTCGACGCAGTCATCCAAGGACATATTTTTTGGTTCGTTCAAAACGACTGTGGCATCCTTGTTACTTCGAACGTTCGTCGCTGCCTTCTTCTTGGCCACGTTGACTTTCAAGTCGCCCGTGCGTTGGTGAATGCCAACAACCATGCCTTCGTACACTTCCGTTTGTGGCTTGATGAACAAAATACCTCTTTCTTGCGCAGAAAACATGGCGTAAGACGTTGCAGCACCTGTTTCATGGGCAATCAAAGACCCGTTGTCTCTTTGTTGAATCTCACCGGCCCATTCTTTGTACGAATCAAAGTTCGTGTTGAGCACCGCGGTACCTCTGGTCGCAGTCAAAATCGCATTCCTCAAACCTAACAAACCTCTGGTCGGAATCAAATACTTTAACGTCGTTTGACCTTTGTCGTTAGTGACTAAATCGAGCATTTGACCTTTTCTTTGCGAAAGTAAATCGACGCACGACCCGGTGTATTCCTCGCCAACTTCAATTTGAGCCTCTTCGAATGGTTCGCATTTTCGCCCATCAATCTCTTGGTAGATGACTTCTGGCGGACCGATACAAAACTCAAAGCCTTCTCTTCTCATGGTTTCAATCAAAATGGTAATGTGTAACGCGCCTCTGCCGCAAATGACAAAAGTATCCGCAGTTTCCCCCGGTTCAACTTTCAACGCCAAGTTTCTTTCCAGCTCGCGGTCCAACCTGTCCTTGATGTTTCTCGAGGTAACAAATTTCCCTTCCTTCCCAGCAAAAGGGGACATATTTACACTCATGGACATTCGAACCGTCGGTTCTTCAACCGAGAGTTTCGGTAATGGTTCCGCGCCATCCACGAAGATGGTTTCGCCAATCATGACGTCCGGTAAACCGGCGATGGCGCAAATGTCACCCGCGCCAACTTTCTCGATGGATGATTTCGCGAAGTTTCTGTACACGAACAACTCGTTAATCTTACCGTTTCTCGTCGGTTCGTCCGGAGTGCCTATCGTGACCTGCTGGTTCTTCGAAATCGTCCCTTGGTTCACGCGACCAAGCGCAATGCGACCTTTAAAGTCGTCGTAATCCAAATTGGTCACCATCATTTGCAACGGCGCTTCCGTGTCAACCTTCGGCGGCGGCACTTCTCTCAGAATAGCCTCAAACAATGGCTCTAACGTATCGCTCATGTCTGTGTAGTCGTCCCCGGCGATACCTTGGAAACCAGACGCGTACACGACTGGGAAATCGCAGGATTCGTCGTCGGCGCCCAATGAGCAGAACAAATCAAACGTAGTGTCGATGACCCAATCCGGTCTGGCCCCATCTCTGTCAATCTTGTTCACCACAACTAACACTTTTAACCCGAGCTCTAAAGCTTTCCTCAACACAAACCTCGTTTGTGGCATTGGTCCTTCTTGCGCGTCCACTAGCAACAAAACGCCGTCGACCATGTTCAAAACGCGTTCGACTTCACCGCCAAAATCGGCGTGCCCCGGGGTATCCACGATGTTCAACTTCGTCCCTTTGTAATCCACCGAGGTATTCTTACTCAAAATAGTAATTCCTCTCTCTCTTTCCAAATCGTTCGAGTCCATGATTCTTTCCTCGACTTTTTCGTTGTCTCGAAACACCGACGATTGTTTCAACATGGAATCCACCAAAGTGGTCTTTCCGTGGTCGACGTGAGCGATTATGGCAATGTTGCGCAAATCATCTCTCGCCTTCTTCCCGGTACCAGCGGCCGCTTCCGGCTCGGCGATTGCAGATTGAATCGTCTTCCTCGTCGTCTTCAAAGCTCTCCTCGCCGTCCTCGTCGCGACGCGCGTCTTTCTGAGTGCCGTCTTTTGGAAAGATGGCGTTGTGGCCGCCGTCGTCATCAAAGCTCTCGCGGAAAATGAAAACGCGTGCGCGCTGCTCATCGTATTATCAATGCTGCTCCTTCTCGAGTCTCTCGAGTGCGCTTAAAAAAAGTCTCAAATACACTTTGCGTTGTCCAGCAAAGCGGTTTGTTTGTGGGTAGGTGTGTGTCGTGCGGATAAAGAGTGAACAAGATTATCGTCTTTGTATTGGAAGACCAATTTGTTCGCTTTTTTTTGGCTGCTGCTGCTGCTCTCGTGTATTATCCCTTTTCTTTTGGACGAAAAGTCCACGTGGGAGAGCCCGCAGCCGCAGAATTTTTGTTGTCAAAAAGAGTTTTTTTTGTCTTTTGGAGCACCCATCGCGAAAAAAAAAGGTGTGTGTGTTGTTGTAAAGCCTGCCTCTTTTCGTCGGAACGAAAAAGAAGACGCACCAAAACAAACATCCGCTTTTTGCTTGGAGAAAGAAAGGAGAACATGTAATTAT
>MDTG01190124.1_pt1 | contig 11548 bp, 7 predicted proteins | sample 811421 | NCBI WGS metagenome assembly MDTG01 (sample SAMN05326645, study PRJNA326480) | marine metagenome | isolation source: seawater | place: Pacific Ocean: South East | collected 2011
CAAAATATTTTAAAAGTAAAAAAAATACATCTCCAATAGCTTTAGTATTACAACCACATCCTCAATATGGTGGCACTATGAATAATAAAGTGGTGGTTGATATTTTCAATACTTTTAAGGAAAATAATTTTTCTGTATGTAGATTTAATTTTAGAGGTGTTGGAAGAAGTGATGGTGAATTTGATAATGGACAAGGTGAGTTAGCTGATGCAGCGGCAGCTTTAGATTGGTTAGAAAGAGAAAACTTGGATAATTCACAATGCTGGGTATCAGGTTTTTCATTCGGTTCTTTAATAGCCATGCAGTTGCTTATGAGACGGCCGGAAATTAATCGTTTTATATCCATATCTCCACAACCAAACGTATATGATTTTTCTTTTTTATCTCCTTGTCCAACTTCAGGGCTTATGCTTTATGGAAAAAAAGATGAACTGGTCCCAGTAGAATTTATAAATGAATTAGATAAAAGACTTAGTGCGCAAAAGGGAATAAAAGTAGACTTTCAATCTATTCCTGAAGCAAATCATTTTTTTACTAAAAATGATAAAGAATTGGTAAAATTTTTAAATAAATATATTAAAAAAGAAACTACTGTATTTTAGAAGTTGTTAACTAAAACACCTCCAGAAACTGGTTTCTTACATCCGGTAGTTTCGGGAAAAGTAATTGGTTGGTTTAATTTACATCTTATAGCCAAGAAAGCAAAAGCTTGTGACTCTATAAAATCCCCATCTAAATTAAGTTTTTCAATTGTATTAATTTTTATTTTTATTTTTTGTTCAATTCTATTTAACAAAAATGTATTTTTTCGACCACCACCACACACATATATATTATTACTTGAAATTTTTTTTGATAATATTTCAGCGGTAAATTCTATTAAAGTTGCAGCGCCGTCTTCCAAGGAAAGGCCTCTTACAAAAGATAAATCAAAGTCTTTTATATCGTAGGATTTTTTTTTATATAAACTACTATTGAAAAAAATATCTAACCCTTGATCTAGAATTAACTTATTAACTTTACCAGACCTTGCTATGTCTCCATTTTCATCAAATAATTTTTTTGTATTTAGTTTAATCCACTTATCAATTAGACAGTTGCCAGGACCTAAGTCTCTTGCATAAAACTTTTTATTCTTATAAATAACTGTTTCGTTGGTTATTCCACCTATATTTAAAAAAAGTATCGAGTCATTTGAAAAGTTTTTTTTAAGTAAAGTATGAAATATAGGTGTTAATGGAGCCCCATCTCCACCATTTTTAATATCATTTTCTCTGAAGTTATACACTACTGTCTTTTTAGTAAGTTGTGACAAAAGTTTTCCATCACCTAACTGTTTTGATATTCCTTGATCAGCGTCATGAAATATAGTTTGACCATGAAAACCAATAAGATTAATTTTATTATATTTTTTTAGAATTTGATTAGATAATTGAGCATGCTTTAATGTAATTTTTTTTTCTAGATCTATCAAATTTGACTTAAAATGAATTAAATCATCACTAGTATTTATTTTTTCTCTTAGAGTATATAAATTATTTAAAATTTCCTGATCATACTCATAAAATTGATTATAAATTGGCTTAAAATCATCTAATCCATTCGACTCAATTACCGACGCATCAATACCATCCATTGATGTTCCGCTCATTAATCCAAGGCTTAAAAATCTTTCACTCATTAGTATTTTTTAATTATTTCAAATCAAGTATATTGATTCTACACGTTTTTTAAAAATATGAAAAATTCATTCTTAAAAGAATTTAAAGAAAGAGAATACTTTAACCAATGCACTTCTATCGAGGATTTAAGCAATTTAATGGAAAGAAAAAAAATCAAAGGTTATATAGGTTTTGATTGTACCGCGGAAAGTCTTCATGTCGGAAGTTTACTTCAAATAATGTGTTTAAGATTACTTCAAAAACATGGTCATCAACCAATAGTTTTGTTAGGTGGTGGTACAACGCTTATTGGCGACCCTTCTGGAAAAGAAGAAACAAGAAAAATTCTATCTCAAAAGAATATAGAGAAGAATATTAAAAATATTCAAAAAGTTTTTAATATCTTTTTAGATACAAAAAATCCAAAAACTAAACCTATTTTTGTAAATAATTACAAATGGTTAGGAAAATTAAACTACATTAAATTTTTAAGGGATATAGGAAAACACTTTACAATAAATAAAATGTTAAGTTTTGACAGTGTTAAACTTAGGTTGGATAGAGAGCAATCTTTAAGTTATATGGAATTTAACTACATGATACTGCAAGCTTATGATTTCTTAGAATTAAATAAAACAAAGAATTGCTTACTTCAAATAGGAGGATCAGATCAGTGGGGTAATATTGTAAATGGAGTTGATTTAATTAAAAGATATTTAAGTAATCAAGCATTTGGTTTAACAACTCCTTTAATTACTTTAGCCTCAGGTGCAAAAATGGGTAAAACAGAAAAAGGGGCAATTTGGTTAGATAAAAAACTTTTATCTGCTTATGATTATTGGCAGTTTTGGAGAAATACTGATGATAGAGATGTTTTAAAATTTCTTAAAATGTTTACCGATATTGAAATTGAAAAAATAAATAATTTAAATAATCAAGATATAAATTCTCTAAAAATTATTTTAGCAAATGAAGCTACCACTATGTTGCATGGAAAAGCCGCATCAAAAAAGGCGGCTGAAAGCGCAAAGAATATTTTCCAAAAAGGTTCAATTGGTGAGGATTTGAAAAAAATTAATATCAAAAAGACAATAATAGAAAATGGGATAAGTATAATAGATCTTGTTGTAAGTTCAAAATTATTGGACTCAAAAAGTGAAGTTAGAAGGACAATAAAAAATAAAGGTATTAAAATTAATAACTTAACTGTTGAAGATGAAAAGCTAATTGTTTCTTTAACAAATTTTGAAGGTAAAGATTATATTAAGTTATCCCATGGTAAAAAAAAACATGTTATTGTTAAAGTTAATTAACTTTTTTTATTTTTTCAAGAGTCCTTGTAATAAAGCGAGGAGTTAATGTTTTAATTGGATTTACAGTTGTTTTTAAATTTTTAGGGGGACCTTTAATTTTAAAACTTACACCAAAAACACCTTCTCCAGTTTTTTTTCCTACAAGAATTTCACCAAGAACTGGGATAGACCCGACAAATTTATTAATCGTTGTCGCGGGAACTAAAGTTCCTTTAAGGCTGATTAGTTTATCTTTTTGAACATATCCTTCCATCAAAACAGATAAAGCTGGACCAATAGAATAAATTTCGTCTATTTGCATTAGATCATTTTTATTTGTGAAGGACATTTCAAATTCATTAAATCTAACACCTTCGCCCGTTAGTAAATCTGAAATTCCTGTTAATGAAGCTAGAGTTAAAATTTTTGTTAGTGCCGGAAGTTCTTTTAATTTAAAATTATAAATTTTCAATATAGAGCTTGAGACATCGTTATTTTTTGTTGAAGTAAAATCAATCTGACCTTCCTCAAAACCTTTAATAAATTCAAATTTTTTTACAAAAGGTTTTGCAAGTTCAGAACTAAAAATTGTAACTTTGGTATTGTTTGAGGTTTTTACTGAAAGTAAAACTTTCTTATTATTATTAAAGTTAGATTTTAAATCAAGTTTTACTATATCATTTTTTAAAATTTCAATTTTACCGCCCAAATCAAGTAAATCATGTTCGTCATCTATAAAAGCTTTTTTTATTTTTAAATTAAAAATTTTTTTAGAATCGTCAAATATTCCTTCATTATTATTATCTGTGAGAGATTCTTCGATTATATTATCAATTGAGAAGTTATCCGCAGAAATAAAATATTGTTTTTTTTTTCTTATTACATTTAAATCATTTTCTAAGCCTCTATCATCCCTAAAAGTCATATTAATTCTATCAAATTTTTTAATGAAAAATTTTTTATTTAAATGAATTTGTTCAATAATAAAATTTGCATTTTTGCTTTTATATGAAATATTCTCTAAGAAAATATTGTCCTTATTTTTATTTATTTTTATTTTTAAATTACTTTTTGTATTCTCTTTTTTCGTGTAATTAATAAGATCTATTTTTAATGGTATTTTATTTATTAAAAAATTTAAATCGTATTTTGATATATTTTTATCGTTACTAAAATTATATTGAATTTCATCCTCTTTTTTATTTATTTCAAATTTACCATTTCCACTGATTTTTATATCTTTATTATAATCTAAGTTAATGTTGTGGTTTCTTAATATTATTTTGTTATTAAATTCTGGTATTATTTTTTTTAATTTTTGATTTTTATAGTTAATAGATGCTTGTTTTAAACCAATATTAGATTTTATATTTACATCTAAAATTTTATATTTTTTACTTATATTCAAATTAAAAGTATTTTTACTTGAAACAATGACATCATCAATCAGATTGTCATAGAAAATTAAACTTAAAATTGTTTCTGGTAATTTTATATCTTCATTTTCAAAATCTCCATTTACCTTAAATCTATTATTATTTTCTAATATTGATATTTTTTTTGACACAAAATTTAAATTCAGATACTGCAATTTAAGATTTTCTATTTTTAAATTTTTATTTGTATAATTAAAATTTGTATTGATATTTTTTAATTCTTTTTTATTTAGTAATTTTATTGACAAATTTTCAATGTTGCCAAAAATTTCAAAATTTTGTTTGATTTTTCCCTTTTCATCAAAATTTAATTTTGCTGTTATCATTACATCTCCATCTCTAATTAAATTTTGAAGTATATATAATTGTGGACTATCTTCATAAACTCTAATAAGTTGTAAAATATCATTAGTTTCATTTTTTTTTGTTTTTAAATAAATATTCTTCACTCCAAAGTCTTTTTTTAAAAAAGCAGTAATTTTATACTCTGTTGCTATTTCTTCGATTTTTATTTTTTTGTTTTTTAATTTTATCTCTGGATTATTTGTTTTTAGTTGAATGGAAAAACTTAATGGATTTAAAAGTAAGTTAATTTGTTTAAATTCAAAATTGATTCTTGGATAACTTTCTTTAATTTTACTACTAATGTTTTCATTAAATTTATTAGTTTTAATTCCAAAAAAACTTAAATAAAAAATTAAGATTATAAGCAATAAAATTAAAGAACTTATTAAAAAAATTATTTTTCTAATCATATTTACTAAAAAGTGAGCTTTCTAAAAAATCGTCTAAATTTCCGTCCAATACTTTATCTGGATCAGAACTTTCAAAATTAGTTCTATTATCTTTAACTAATCTATATGGGTGCAGAACATATGATCTTATTTGATGCCCCCACCCTATATCCGTTTTGCTGCTTTCCAAATTTTTTGCTTCTTTTTCTTTTTTTTTAAGCTCAAAATCATATAATCTTGCTTTTAGCATTCTCATACATGTTTCCTTATTTTTGTGTTGTGATCTCTCATTTTGACATTGTACAACTATCTTTGTTGGCAGATGTGTAATTCTTACTGCGCTGTCAGTCGTATTAACATGTTGGCCTCCTGCTCCACTTGATCTATAAGTGTCAATTCTTAAATCTTTATCTTTTATTTCAATATCTATACTTTCATCTATAATTGGATAAACCCAAACACTAGCGAAACTTGTATGTCTACGTGCTCCGGAATCAAACGGAGATACTCTTACCAATCTATGGATGCCAGATTCTGACTTAAGCCAACCATATAAATACTCACCCTCAATTTTAAATGTTGATGATTTAATCCCTGCCTCGTCACCTTTATGTTCGCTTATCAAATTTATTTTAAAATCTTTTTTTTGAGCCCATTTAAAATACATTCTTTTAAGCATTTCTGCCCAATCCTGACTTTCAGTTCCACCAGCCCCTGCATGTATTTCAATATAACAATCTAAAATATCACTCTCATTTGATAAAAAACATTTAATCTCATTTTTTTTTGCTTTTAATCTAAGGTCTACAGCATTTTTTAAAGTTTCACTGATAACTTTATTATTTTTTTCTTCTACAGCTAATTCATAAATGTCTAACAAATCTTGTATTTCTTTTTGTGATGATTCATAATTTTTAACCAAATCTTCTAAAAATTTTTTTTCCTTGATTATCTTTTGAGCTTTAGAGGTGTCTTTCCAAAAATTTTGATCTAAAATTTTTTTATTTTTTTCAGCTAAAATTGAATAAATATTTTTTTTTTCAAAGATACTCCTTGATTCTTTGATTTATCTTTTCAATTTCAATTTTGTAATTTATAAAATCGTTGTCCATTTAATAGAATCTTAATATATTATTATTTTTTAATCTATTGTTTAATTTATTAATTGTTGCTTTATCCTCATAAATCTTATTTTTTTTATAAACTTCAATAATTGTTTTTTTTGTACCAAACGATGCCTTTTCACCTGTTAAAGGATCTATAACCATCATTGTAATATTATCGGCTACTTTAAAAGGACGGGCATCATCTTTTTTTACCGAATTTTTTATATACTCTTTAAAAATAGGCATTGCAGTTTTAGCTCCCGTCTCAGTTTTACCTAGAGATCTGGGATTATCAAAACCAACATATACACCAACTAAAACTTTTGAGGTAAATCCTATAAACCATGTATCAGTATTATTATTTGTAGTTCCGGTTTTACCAGCTAAATCAAGTTTTAAATCTTTTAAACCTTTTCCTGTACCCCTTTGAACAACACCCTCTAACATAGAGGTGATTTGATATGCTGTTTCTGAAGAAAATATTTGCTTAAAATTATCAATTATTTCTGGGTACTCATTTCCTAAATGAGATATCTCATCACATTTGTTACAATTTCTATTTTCAGTATTTAAAATTGTATTGCCTTCGCTGTCTTGAATTCTATCAATTAAAATTGGAGTTACAAGTTTTCCACCGTTTAAAAAAGATGAGTATGCTGTACTTAATTTTAATAATGTTGTTTCAGCCGAGCCTAAAGAAATTGATAATAGCTCGCTTGGATTATCATAGATATTAAGTTTTTTTGAAAAATTTACAATTTTTTTAAGACCTAAATCTTGAGAAATTCTAACGGTCATTAGATTTCTTGATTTTTCTATACCAGTTCTTAAAGTCGATAGACCATAAAACTTTTTACCATAATTCTCCGGTTTCCATAATTTTAAATCAGAGCCCTGCTCCAATACAAGAGGCGCATCAAGAACTAAGGTTGATGGATTAAAATTATTTTCAAGTGCTAAAGCATAAATAAAAGGTTTAAAAGCTGATCCAGGTTGTCTTGAAGCTTGAGATGCACGATTGAATTCACTTTGTCTAAAGCTAAAACCTCCACTCATTGCAAGCACGCGTCCTGTGTAAGGATCCATAACAACAATCGCTCCATTTACTTTGGGTAATTGTTTTAAACTAAATATATTATCTTTTATTTTTTTTACAAAAATTATATCTCCAATTGTAAATAAATCTTCGATATTTTTTTTTGTCCAAGCAATGTCATTTTTATAAATTAAACCGTTAGATTTATCTTTAGTTTCTATCTCTATATTGACATTATTAACTTGCTTTACAATTGCCAATTGCCAATTAATAGTTTTTTCAAGTTTATATTTTTCTAAACCGTCACTCCAATTTTGAAAACTTTTTTTATTTAATAGAGGTCCTCGATAACCTCTTCTTTTATCATATTCTATAAGACCATTTCTAAGTGATTCAGTTGCTAACTTTTGTAAATTTAAATCTAATGGTGTTTTAATATTTAGGCCATCTTTGTATACTTTATCAAAACCAAATTTTTCAAGTATATTTTTTCTAACATCTTCAACATAATAGAGCGTATCTTCAAGAAAAATTTTTTTTCTTTTTTTTAATATGATTGGATCTTTTATAAATGAATTAAATTGTGTTTCTTTAATATAATTATTTTCTAGAAGATTTTTTAAAACTAAATCACGCCTAAATTTTGCAAGTTTTTTATTCTTATACGGATTATACCTACTAGGAGCTTTTGGAAGGGCAGCGAGCAATGCTGACTCGACATAGGTTAATTCAGTTATTGGTTTATCAAAGTATTCTAAGCTTGCTGCTGCTACTCCATATGTACCTTGTCCAAGATAAATTTGATTTAAATAAAGTTCTAAAATTCTTTCTTTTGAAAGAGCTCTCTCTATTCTAAAAGCCAGAATAGCCTCTTTAATTTTTCTATTTATACTTACTTCATTGCTTAGTAAAAAGTTCTTCGCTACTTGTTGGGTAATCGTTGATGCTCCTTCAAGTCTTTTTGAGTAAATAATGTTTGAAATATTATTTAATATTGCTCTTAAAACTCCTTTTGCATCAACACCAGGATGGGAAAAGAAATTTTTATCTTCTGCCGATAAAAAAGAATTTATTATTTTTTCAGGTATAGCTTTATAAGGAACAAAAATTCTTTTTTCAGTTGAAAAATCATTAACTAATTCTCCTTTACCTGAATAAACTTTACTTGATACTGGAGCCTTATAATTTTTTAAAAATTTGTAATCTGGAAGATTGCTTGAATATATCCATAAGACTGAAATAACCAAAATTATTGATAACAAAATACAACTTATTGTTATAGTGAAAATCTTTTTTATTAATTTGTTCATTTTATTAGTTTATTTATTATTTAAATTTGTTAATGTTAAGGCACAGAATTTTTATAAAAAAAATAACTTAAATGAATAAACAAATCAAAACATTATGGAAAAAAATTTATACATTGATGCTTCGCATCCAAATGAAACTCGAGTTGTTCTCAAATCAGACGGAAATATTGAAGACTACGAATACGAGAATATAAAAAGCACACTAATAAAGAATAACATTTACTTGGGTAAAGTAAGTAGGGTTGAGCCATCTCTGCAAGCTGCATTTATAGACTTTGGTAGAGAGAGACATGGGTTTTTGTCTTTTAACGACATACAGTCAGACTATTATCAAATACCTCAAACAGATTTGGAAAAAATTAAAGAGGAAGAAGAGAAAGCAAGGGAAGAATTATTAAAAAAAAGTCAAATAGAAGAAGAAAAAAATATAGGAGATGAAAATACAAATTTAAATGATCCCGTTGAAAAAAAAAATGATCAAGATCAAGAAAATATAAATCCTATTGTTGAAAAAAAATATCCAACTAAAAGATATAAAATTCAAGAAGTTATTAAACCAAATCAAGTTATATTGGTTCAGGTTTTAAAAGATGAAAGAGGTTTAAAAGGAGCTGCATTAAGTACATTTATATCAATTGCAGGTAAATATATTGTTTTAATGCCAAACACTCCTAAAGGCGGTGGTATTTCAAGAAAAATATTTAATCCTGCAGAAAGAAAAAAAATTAGATCAATACTTAATCAAATAATAATACCCAAAGAAATGGGAATAATAGTCAGAACAGCTGGGGCTAATAAAACAAAAAATGAAATTGAAAACGATTTAGAAAATTTAATAAAAGTTTGGGAGTCTATCAAAGAGAATGCAATGAACTCAATTGCTCCTTATTTAATTCATAAAGAAAGTGAAATTATAAAAAGAACATTAAGAGATATCTATGACGATGATACTCAAAATATTATTGTCGAGGGAAATGAAGGTTATCAGAAAGCAAAAAACTTTATGAAAATGATAATGCCAAATCATGTAAAAAAAGTAAAAAAATATAGAGATAAAGTTCCCTTATTTATAAAAGAAAAAATCGAAAATAAATTAAATGAAATATATGATACACAAGTAAAATTAAGCTCTGGTGGATACTTAGTAATTAATCCAACGGAAGCACTTGTTTCAATTGACGTTAACTCTGGAAAATCTATTAAACAAAAAAATGTAGAAAGTACTGCTGTAGATACAAATCTAGAAGCAGCAGAAGAAATTGCAAGACAAATCAAAATTAGAGATTTATCAGGATTAATAATCATAGACTTTATAGATATGATGAATTTTGGGAATAGAAGACAAATAGAAAGAAAATTAAAAGAAAAATGTAGAAATGACAGAGCACGAATTCAAATAGGTAGAATTAGTAGTTTTGGACTACTTGAAATGTCCAGACAAAGGTTACGGGAAAGCTTTGTTAAATGGAAAATTTCACTAACAAATGAAACTTCTGCTCTAAAAATTATCAAATTATTGGAAATACAAAGTATAGAACATAAAGCTAAAATTGCCGATCTAAGTATATGTGATCAGTTATATAACTTTATTAACGAAAACTTGTCTGAAAATATAAAATATATTGAGCAAAAACATAAAATAAAAATTAATCTGCAATCAGATAACTCATTAATAATACCTGATTATAAAATTGAATTTAAAAATAAAAGTAAAAAAGTTATAAATGTTATTGAAAAAATATCAAAACTTCAAATCATAAAAGATATTAATGTTGATATCTCATCAAATAATAAAAAAAATATCAAAATTAAAAATAAGTTTAAGAAAAAAAAATTTTACAAAAAAAAATTTTACAAAAAAAAAACTAAATAGTTCCCTTTGTTGGGCTGGATGCTTTCCCAAAAATAGTTTTTTTAATTCTACCAGACAAATATGATTTACGACCAGCAATTACTGCAAACTTCATTGCCTCTGCCATCTTATATGGATTTTTGGCCTTTGCTATTGCAGTATTAATTAAAACTCCATCACATCCTAATTCCATTGCAACTGTAGCATCAGATGCCTGACCTATACCAGCATCTATAATTAATGGTAATTTAGTTTTTGATCTTATTATCTCAATATTAATTTTATTTTGAATTCCTAACCCTGAACCTATTGGTGCTGCCAAAGGCATTATTGCAACAGCTCCAGCATTTTCTAATCTTTTTGCCATTAGAGGGTCATCAGTACAATAAACCATTACTTTAAATCCCTCTTTAGATAAAATTTCTGTAGATTTTAGTGTTTCAATCATATCTGGAAATAATGTTTTTTTATCTCCTAAAACCTCGAGCTTCACTAGTTTCCAACCACCAATTTCTCTAGCTAATCTTAAAGTTCTCAAAGCTTCATATGAGGAAAAACATCCTGCTGTATTTGGTAAATAAGTTATTTTTTTTGGATCAATATAGTCCATTAAAAGAGGTTTTTTTTTATCTGAAATATTAACTCTGCGTACTGCTACAGTTACAATATCTGCGCCTGATAATTTTATAGCTTTAGCACATTCTTGAAAATTCTTATATTTGCCAGTACCAACTATAAGTCTTGATTTAAATTTTTTTTTGGCAATATTTAATAAATCTTTCATTTTTTTATCCACCACCTATAAAGTGAACTATTTCAATTTTATCTTTGTTTTTTAATTTAATATTATTTATTTTTTTTTTATCTACAATCTGCTCATTTAACTCAATAGCTATTTTACTAATAGGTAGATTAAATGTCTCTAAAAGGGATTTTAAAGATGTTTTTCTCTTTATTAATCGATTTTTTCCGTTTATTTTAATTTTTAATTTATTATTTTTTTTCATACTGTATAAATATTTTATGGCAGACAGAATTTTAATTATTAATGGACCAAATCTTAATCTATTAGGTGAAAGAGAACAATCACAATATGGATCCATTACCTTTGAAAAATTAAA
>MDTG01235462.1_pt1 | contig 11548 bp, 9 predicted proteins | sample 811421 | NCBI WGS metagenome assembly MDTG01 (sample SAMN05326645, study PRJNA326480) | marine metagenome | isolation source: seawater | place: Pacific Ocean: South East | collected 2011
TAATCGTTTAGAGGAGGCCGAAAAAAGAGACCATAGAAAACTTGGAAAAGAAATGGACTTATTTCATTTTAGAGAAGAAAGCCCTGGTTCTGTTTTTTGGCATGAAAAAGGTTGGTTATTATTTCAGAGATTAGTTGAGTATATGAGAATGAAGCAAAGACTAGCAGGCTACAAAGAAATTAATACACCTGAACTTCTAGATAAAACTTTATGGGAAAAATCTGGTCATTGGGAAAAATTTAGTCAACACATGTTTACCTCTGAGACTCCAGATGAAAAAATTTTTGCTGTAAAACCTATGAATTGCCCAGGGTGCGTTCAAATATTTAATCAAGGTCTCAAAAGTTATAGAGATTTACCCTTAAAACTTTCCGAGTTTGGTAAAGTTCATAGATATGAACCTTCAGGAGCTTTGCATGGACTATTAAGAGTAAGAGCATTTACTCAAGATGATGCTCATATATTTTGTACAGAGGATCAAATTACCGAAGAGTCTTTATCAGTTACTAATCTTATTTTAAAAATATATAAAGATTTAGGTTTCGATAATGTAATTTTGAAATATTCAGATAGACCTGATCAAAGAGTGGGAGATGATAGCATCTGGGATAAATCAGAGACAGCACTTGTAACTGCAATCAAAAAATCTAAGTTGGAGTATACAATTAATAAAGGCGAAGGAGCTTTTTATGGCCCCAAAATTGAATTTGTTTTAAGAGATGCAATTGGAAGAGACTGGCAGTGCGGAACATTACAAGTAGACTTAAATCTTCCAGCTAGACTGGGTGCCTCATATGTTTCGAAAGATGGATCAAAAAAAGTTCCAGTCATGCTTCATAGAGCGTTGTTTGGTTCTTTAGAGAGATTTATTGGAATTTTAATTGAAAATTATGCTGGTAAATTGCCTTTCTGGCTATCTCCAGCACAAGCAGTAGTGTGTTCGATTGCAGAGGAAAACAACGTTTATGTTAAAAAGTTATTTGAAGATTTATTTAAAGAAGGTATAAAATGCGAAATGGATTTAAGAAATGAGAAAATTAATTACAAAGTAAGAGAGCACTCTTTAGCTAAGGTCCCTTACATCATTGTTTGTGGGAAAAAAGAAGTTGCAGATAACACAGTTACTATTAGAAAGCTTGGTTCTGACAAACAAGAAATTATGAAAAGAGAAAATCTTATCAAAAATATGCTAGACTTAAATAAATTGCCTTTAAATTAAGTGTCTAATTCAAAATCAAATTATTTCCAAAGAAGAACAAAACCTCAAGGTCCTAGAGCGAATGAAAGAATAAGGGCTTTAGACGTTCAAGTAATTGGAAGTGGTGGAAACAATCTTGGTTCAATGCCTCTGAATAAAGCGATTGAGCTAGCCAAACAGGAAGCACTTGATTTAATAGAAATTTCACCAAACGCAAATCCACCAGTTTGCAAAATAATGGATATAGGTAAATATAAATATGATTTACAAAAGAAAGCTAATCAGGCAAAAAAAAAGCAAAAAACAGTCTCCTTGAAAGAAATTAAATTAAGACCAGGTACTGAAATCCATGATTATAATTTTAAAATTAAAAATGCAAAAAAATTTATAAGTAAAGGCGATAAGGTAAAATTTACAGTAAAATTCAAGGGTCGTGAAATGCAACATACTGAACTCGGAAAAGAATTAATGAATAAAATTATAAATGAGACAAAAGACATCGCTAAAGTAGAGAGTCAACCTAAATTTGAGGGCAAACAAATGGTAATGATCATTCAACCCATTTAAATTAATAATAATAGCGACTTGATAAGATATGATATTGCCTATATAAGACCATCATTTATGCCTAAATTAAAAACTAAAAGTTCAGCAAAAAAAAGATTTAGATTTACAGCTAAAGGTAAAATAAAAATGCCTCAAGCTGGAAAAAGGCATGGTATGATTAAAAGAACAAATTCACAAATAAGAAAACAAAGAGGTACTACGATTATGTCAAAGCAAGATTCAAATATTGTCAAATCGTATATGCCATATAATTTAAGAGGATAATATGGCAAGGACGAAACGAGGTGTTGTAAGTAGAGCTAAACACAAAAAAGTTTTAAAATCAGTAAAAGGTCAGTATGGTAGAAGAAAAAATACAATCAGAGTTGCACGTCAAGCAATGGAAAAAGCCATGCAATACTCTTATCGAGATAGAAAAGCTAAAAAAAGAGAATTTAGGTCATTGTGGATTCAAAGAATAAATGCAGGAGTAAGAACAGAAGGCTTGACTTATGCGAAATTCATTAATGGATTGGCTAAATCTAAAATAAAGTTAGATAGAAAAGTTTTAGCTGAATTAGCATATAACAATCCAGAAGTCTTTAAATCAGTAGTGAAAAAGGTTCAATCTTCCCTCAATTAAAAGGGTCTTTGAATTAACTCTAACTTAATATAAAAAATCAAATACCGAATGAGTGATTTAGAAAAAATAAATTCTATTTTTAACGCAAAAATTGACTCTGTTAGATCTAAAGAGGATTTACAAAATATAAAAACAGAGTTTTTTGGTAAGAATGGTCAAATTACACTGCAATTTAAAACTCTAGGTTCTATAAGCCAAGAAAAAAGAAAAGAATTTGCATCAAATTTAAATAAAATCAAAGAAGATTTAACAAATCAGATTGAGCAAAAAAATTACGAAATAGAAAATTTAGAAATTAATGAAAAATTAAAGAGTGAAAAAGTAGATGTTACTTTACCAACTCGTCCATATCATAAAGGTAAAATTCATCCAGTTTCTCAAGTAATTGATGAAATTTCATCTATCTTCTCTGAAATAGGTTTTACTGTGGCAGAAGGCCCTGATGTTGAAACCGAGTACAATAATTTTACTGCTTTAAATACTCCAGAAGATCATCCAGCAAGGGATATGCATGATACATTTTATTTAGAAAAAAATAAAAAACTATTATTAAGAACGCATACGTCACCAGTTCAGATCAGGGCGATGCTAGATGGAAAAGCACCATTTAAGATTATTGTTCCAGGAAGAACTTATCGTTGTGACAGCGACCAAACACACGCACCTATGTTTCATCAACTAGAAGGTCTTCATATTGATAAAGCTATAACAATGGGCCACTTAAAAGGCTGCTTAGACTATTTCATAAAAGAATTTTTTGAAGTTAAAAATGTAAAGATGAGGTTTAGACCAAGTCACTTTCCATTCACTGAACCCTCAGCAGAGGTTGATATAGGTTATAAAGTAGAAAATGAAAAAATTATTATTGGAGAAGGCGATAAATGGCTAGAAATTTTAGGATGCGGAATGGTACACCCTAATGTCTTAAAAAATGCAAAAGTTGATCCAAAGAAATTTCAAGGCTTCGCTTTTGGAATGGGAATAGATAGATTGGCAATGCTTAAGTATGGAATTAATGATTTAAGAGCTTTTTTTGAAACTGATTATCGTTGGTTAAACCACTTCGGTTTTGATCCCTTGGACGTTCCTACAAACTATAGAGGTCTTAGCAAATGATTATTACTCTTCCGTGGCTCAAAGAACATTTGAAAACTAGTGCTAGTCAAAATGAAATTATAGATAAACTTATAAACATTGGTTTAGAAGTTGAGCGAGTAAAAGAAAATTCTGGTGAACTTGGAAAATTCAAAATAGCAAAAATTTTGAAAGTAGAGAAGCATCCAAATGCTGATAAATTGAGAGTTTGTGATGTGAATATAGGAGGAAAAGAAATTTTTAAAGTAGTTTGTGGTGCACCAAACGCTAGTGAAGGATTAATTACAGTTTATGCTCCTCCTGGTACAGTAATTCCTAAAACTAAATCTCAACTTAAAATAGCTAAGATAAGAGGTGTTGAGTCAAAAGGCATGTTATGCTCTGAAAGTGAGTTAAATCTATCAAATGAGAGTGAAGGAATAATTGAAATAAAAAACAAAGAAGAAGAAATCGGTAAAAGTTTTTTTAAAGACAAATCAGAAAAAGCCATCGATATTGCAATCACACCAAATAGAGCTGACTGTTTGGGAATAAGAGGGATAGCGCGAGATTTATCAGCCACTGGAATAGGCAAGTTGTTGCCACTAAAAAAGAAAAAATTTAAAGAGTCTTCAAAACATTTAATAAAGACGTCAATTAAGAAAGACCCTAAACAAGGCTGTACGATATTTGGAAGCTGTTATATCAAAAATATATCTAACAAAGAAAGTCCAAATTGGTTAAAAAATAAACTAATAGCTCTTGGGCTTAAGCCAATTTCAGCTGTGGTAGATATAACAAACTATGTCATGTACGATTTAAATCGTCCTTTACATGCTTATGATGCTGATAAAATAGATAAAGAAATTATAATCAGAGTCTCAAAAGAAGGAGAAGAATTTGAGGCGCTCGATAATGAAAAATATAAACTCAAAAAAGGAATGTGTGTGATTTCAGACAAGTCTAGCGTACTAGGCCTGGGTGGTATAATCGGTGGTAAAAAAACGTCAACAGAGCTTGAAACTAAAAATATTCTTTTAGAGTCAGCATATTTTATTCCATCTTCCATAAGGAAAACAGCTCGTGAATTAAATATTAACACAGACGCGAAATATAGATTTGAAAGAGGCATTGATCCAAATTCTGTTAGAGATGGTTTAGAGATAGCAGCTGATCTAATAATAAAAATATGTGGTGGACAAAGTAGCAAACCAGTAATCGAAGGTAAAAATAATAAGAAAAAAAATATTGTTAAATTTCAAATTTCTAAATTTGAAAACTTAATTGGTGTTCCAATATCTATAAATGAAACACAAAAGATTTTAATTTCGTTAGGATTTAAATGCAAAAAAGCAAAGAAAGATTTAAAAGTTGAAATTCCATCTTGGAGACCGGACGTTAAATTAGATGTTGATTTAATTGAGGAACTGATACGAATAAAAGGATTTAGAAATATTAAGCTAATAGAGCCAGAAAGAAAAAGAGAACAAGATACTTTAAATTTTAAACAAAAATTATTTCATTTATCTCAAAGATCGCTTGCATCAAAAGGTTACTTAGAAACAGTTACTTGGTCTTTTACTGACTCAAAAATTGATAAACAATTCTCGAAAGGTGAAAAGGAAATTTCCATTTTAAATCCTATTTCTAGCGATTTAGATGTTTTAAGAAGATCGATATTTTCAAATTTAGCAATTTCATTAAAGAAAAATCAGGATCGTGGTTACGAAGACTTATCTTTATTTGAAATTGGCCCAACTTTTTTCGGTAAACACCCAGGAGAACAACAAATTATTGTTGGTGCGTTACGTTCAGGAAAAGTAGGGAGAAAAAGTTGGCTTGAAAAAAATAGAGATATTGATGTCTTTGATATTAAAAGCGATACAGTCCAAACCTTAATTGAACTTGGGATATCCGAAGATAATTTATTTGTAAATGATAGCACAAAACAATGTTATCATCCTGGTAGATCAGGATCTATAACCCTAAAATCGGAAAAAGGCCCTCACTTAGCGTATTTCGGCGAAATACATCCGGCAATAGTAAAAAAATTGGATTTTAAAGAACCAAATATTTACGGCTTAGAAATTTTTTTAAAAAATATACCTACCCCAAATAAGAAAATGAGACAAACTAAGAAAAGCTTTAAAGCTTCTGATTTTCAGAAATCTGAAAGAGACTTTTCATTTGTAATAGATAAAATTTTTAAAGTAGGTTTATTAGAAAAAATTATAAAAGATATTGACCCTACCATGATACAAAACGCTACTACTTTTGATGTTTATGAAGGTGAAAATATTCCAAAAGAAAAAAAATCAGTAGCTATAAGCGTTACTTTACAATCTGCGAACAAAACTCTAAGTGAAAAAGATCTTGATTTGATAAGTAAGAAAATTATTGAAGTAGTTGGGGAAAAAACCGGCGCTACGATAAGGTCCTAATGTCAGAAATAACACGAATACGTAATTTCTCAATAATTGCGCACATTGACCATGGTAAATCAACTATCGCTGATAGAATCATACATAAATGTGGTGGTCTTACAGATAGAGAGATGAAACAGCAAGTTTTAGACTCGATGGATATTGAGAGAGAAAGAGGCATCACAATAAAAGCGCAAACAGTTAAGCTAACTTACAAGGCAAAAAATGGTAATAGATATATATTAAATATTATAGACACACCTGGTCATGTTGATTTTGGCTATGAGGTTAGTAGATCATTATCAGCGTGTGAAGGCTCACTTTTAATTGTGGACAGCACCCAAGGTGTAGAAGCACAAACTTTGGCTAATGTTTATCAAGCGCTTGAAATTAATCATCAAGTCATTCCTATTTTAAATAAAATAGATTTACCTGCTTCTGATATTGAAAAAACAAAAAAAGAGATAGAGGATGTTGTAGGTATTGAAACTACAAATGCCATCCCTTGCTCTGGAAAAACAGGTGAGGGTATAGATGAAATATTAGAGGCAATAATAAATAAATTGCCTTCACCTTCTGGTGTTATTAACGAAAAACTTAAATGTTTATTAGTTGATAGTTGGTATGATAGTTATCTTGGGGTTGTAATTCTTGTTCGTGTAATTAATGGTAAGTTGAAAAAAAATATGAAGATAAAATTAATGTCTAATAAAAAAGAGTACATTATCGAAAAAGTAGGGGTCTTCACACCAAAACCAAATGATATAGAAATACTAAACTCAGGAGAGATAGGGTTTATAATAACTGGAATTAAATCTTTATCAGAGACCAAAGTCGGTGATACAATATGTGACGCTACCGACCCTATTGTTGAACCATTACCGGGGTTTAAACCAAGTAAGCCGGTGGTTTTTTGTGGTCTATTTCCTGTGGATAGCTCAGAATATCAAAAACTGAAAGATGGTTTGGCTAAATTAAAATTAAATGACTCCAGTTTTTCATATGAGCCTGAGTCTTCAAGTGCTTTAGGTTTAGGTTTTAGATGTGGTTTCTTAGGATTGCTCCATCTTGAAATTATAACTGAAAGATTAGAAAGAGAATTTGATGTTAATCTAATCACAACCACACCTGGAGTAATTTACAAGGTTCATAATATGAAAGGAGAAATTCTAGACTTACAAAATCCAACCAACATGCCGGATACTTCTCAAATAAATAAGATAGAGGAACCATGGATTAAATCTACGATAATTACACCTGATGAATATCTAGGCTCAATTATAAAAATTTGCCAAGACAAAAGAGGTATACAGACCAACTTATCTTATTCAGGAAATAGAGCAGTTCTCTCTTACGATTTGCCTTTAAACGAAGTAGTTTTTGATTTTAACGACAGACTTAAATCTGTTTCTAGCGGCTATGCGAGTTTCGATTATGAAATATCTGGATATAGACCAGGTGATTTAGTGAAATTAGGAATTCTGGTTAATTCTGAGTCTGTTGATGCATTGGCTATGATTATACACAAAGACTTTGCGCAAAAAACAGGGAGACAAGTTTGTGAAAAATTAAAAGATTTAATTCCTAGACACAACTTTATGATACCAGTTCAAGCAGCTATAGGTGGAAAAATTGTTGCAAGAGAGTCAATTAAGGGTTTTAAAAAAGACGTATTGACAAAAATTCATGGAGGCGGAGCTACTGACCGTAAAAGAAAACTACTTGAAAAACAAAAAAAAGGAAAAGCAAGATCTAAGCAATTTGGAAAAGTAGAAATTCCGCAGGAGGCTTTCATAGGAGTACTTAAAATTAATAAAGATACTTAATGAAAAAAAAACTTTTTATTTTTTCAAACGAAAGTATTTTCTCACAGAGTAATAAATGTTTTTGTGATAATATTGATTTAAAATCTAGTCCAGAAGGTTTAAATAAAGAGTTTGAAGTAAATCTTTTTGCCCGGAACTCTACAAAAAAAAGAGCACACGAAATTAAGATAAAAAAAATTAAAATTTTTTCAAATATTTTTTCATATTTAACAGAGGTATTTAAATCAACAAAAATAAAGGATTCAAAATATTTAATAATTTCAATATCGCCTTATACTTTTTTTATAAGTTTATTTCTTAAACTTTTAGGAAAAACTCCAATAATTTATTTAAGAAGCGATGGTTTTGGTGAGTATAAAGCAATTTTAGGAATGCTCGGATACATTATATATTACATAATGTTCAATATTTCTGCCTTAACCTCAAATTTTATAAGTTGTAGAAATTACATACTTAGAGGAAAGAAGGGTAAAGTAATTTATCCATCCCAATTAGACTCTTTATGGCTAAGAAAATCTAAAAATATCGAAATAAATGATTATAAACTTCTTTATGTTGGAAGAATAAAAGTAGAAAAAGGAGTTTTCTCATTAGTGAATTTAATAAAAAATAAACCCAATATATCACTCACGATAGTCGGTGCTGAGAGACAAACAGATTATAAAATAAACCAAAGTAATATTAAAATTGAGATAACAGAAAGCAACAAAGCCAAATTAATAAAATATTATGACGACAATAACATTTTTGTCTTACCTTCATTCACTGAAGGTCACCCTATGGTTTTATTAGAGTCTTTAGCAAGAAGGCGACCAGTTATAGTTTTTGATGAAGTCAGTCATGTTATTGGTGATAAAAAAGGAATTTTTGTTTCAAAAAGAAATTTTTCAAATTTTTTTATGACTTTGAAAACTATCAAAAAAAACTATACAAAAATTCAAAAAGATATGATGAAAAATAAATTACCTACCAACAGACAATTCATAGAGGAATTTACTAAAGCAATTGATCAATACGATTGAAGTTTTAATTTAAAATTTTAGAGTTAAAATATATTGCATCTGTATATTTCATAAATGGAAATTTGAAATTCTTTGAATTTACAAATGAATTTTTTTTTAAAAATAATTTTATCTTTTTTAAGTCATAATTTTTATAATAATCAGTGAAATTATGCTCAATAACAATTATTTTAACTTTATTAATAATTTTTTCCATTCCTAGTAAAACATCAATTTCATGCCCCTCTGTATCAATCTTTACAACATCTATTCTATTTAAATTAAATTTTTTAAAGAAATAAGTAAGTGTCTGAGTTTTTGATTCTTCTGTTGAGTAGTACCCAGCATTTGAGCTTCCGATTATAAAAGTCTTTAATTTAAAATGTTTGGAGTTGTTATTTAAATTCGAGAAAGTAGACGTCGTGGTTAGGTAATTTTTGAAAAGCGTTTTACTGCCTTTTTTTTTACTTAAAGCATAATTTATTACTTTTACTCTCTTATTATAGAGATATTTATTCTTGAGTTTTTTGAAACAATCTCTTTGAGGTTCGAATCCGTATATTCTCGATTTATTATATAAATTTTTAAAAAAATCTATACTTTCACCTGTGTGTGAGCCGACATCTACAACAACTTTACATGTTAAATTTAAACTTGATAAGTATCTTTTTATTCTTCGTCTGTGGAATAGATGATCTAATAAATCATAAAAAAATTTAAAAATTAATCTCATTTATCCAAATAATAATACATGATATGAATTGCAACAAAAAATTTTATTAAATTTAATTTTAAATGCTGATATTCATACTAATCTTTTTTACAATTTTGATTTCTCGGTCTAACTCTTTTTTACTTGGATATGAACTGCTAAATATTGACGAGTCCCAAATGATGGCTAATGCAGTCCGATTTCAAAAAAATGAATACAATATTTTTGAATTCGATGGTACCAGCTCAGGTTTTCTAAATTCACTCATATTGAATTGGCCAAACATTTTTGGATATGATGTAACTTTTCTAAGCACAAGAATTACCGCAATTTTTATTTTATCTTTGATTTTTTACCTTTGCTTTTTATATTTTCGTTTCGATCTTAATAGAAAATTGTCTTTTTTATTAATTTTGCCTGGAATAGCACTTTTTTCTTTTACTCATGATCCAGACTATCTCCATTATTCTAGCGAGCTTTTACCGACTCTTTTTTTATTAATTTGTCTTTACGGATATAAAAAATATTTTGAATTAAATGATCCTAAAATTTTTTATTTAGGAATGACCTCAATTAGTCTAATTTTTTTCGCAAAGACACAAATAATTCCTACGGCTTCATTTTTGGCTTTTTCTATTTTTTTATATTCTTTGATCAAAAAAAATTTAAAATTCTTAAGAAATAGTATTTTTTTATTCTGTCTTCCGATTATTTTAATTTTTGGGGCATATATTCTAAATGGATTTTTTTACGACTACTTTTTAAATTATTTTGAATTTTCCAAGGCTGTAGCTTCTAAATATTCTTTAGGAGAAAATATTTTGAGTCAAAACAGTACTGAAGTTAATATTGAAAACAAAAGAACTATTATTGATCATTTTTTATATAATTCAGTCTTTCATTTTTTCTATTTTCAAATCTTATTATCATTTTATCTTATTGGATTTTCATTAAGTATTAAAAAAATAATAGAGTATCTTAATATTCATTTTATATTGGTATCAATAACAATAATGATGGTATTGATTTCTATTTTAGTCACTGGAGCTATTTATAGGCATTATTTTATACCTTTAATTCCTTTAACGATTTTATTTAGTGGGATATTATTTATAAAAAATAAGGACGTAATTTTAGTATCACAGTTAAAAAAAACTCCGATTTATTTTTTACTAATTGTTTTTATGTCTACTTTTATTTTTGAAAACAAAAAATTCTATTCAAAAAAATATGATAAGATAGCCTTCAAAATTGATAAAATAAGTTTTAATTCGCCAAATATTTTCAATTTTTTAAAGATTAAAGAAGGTAATATATTTGTATGGGGATGGAGCCCACAAATTTATGTTTTAAGTAACCTATACCCCTCTGATAGAGCAACGATTTCACAAAAAAATATCGAAAATTATTCCAACAAAGAATATTTCAATAAAAGGCTTATTCAAGATATAAGAAAAAATAAACCAAATTTAATATTAGATTATGTAAAACCTAAAAGTTTTTACTATAATAATCCTAATCAAGGTATTTCAAATTCTCCAATCAGCAAAATAGTTGACAAAGAATACTTTAAAATCAAAAATTTTGATCAAAATTGCCCTGATCTCTATTTATTGAGAAAAAATTTTAAAAAACTTAACGATCAATTAATAAATTTTAAAACTAACGATCCTAGATTTAAAAAGATCAACAATTTTAGTGTTTCAAAAGATATATGTGAAGACAGTGTTAACTTTGACTCTAGCTATAATGATAAATTAGTCCTGAAAATAGATAGAAATTCAAATATTGAAAAATTGTTGATTTTATCATCACATATGAATGATAAAAACATCGATTTATCAATTTCTCTAAAGGATAAAGGTGATATTAACAATTATAAAATAATTCTAAAACAATATCCATTTTGGTCAAAAATTGAATTCGGAAAAAATCAATTTACTGATGAAGTAGTAATTGATATTTCTAAACTTAAAAAATTAAACTTTGGAATAAACGAAATTAAACTTTATAAAAAATAATTAAGGGAGAGGTGGCCGAGTGGTTGAAGGCGCACGCTTGGAAAGCGTGTAAACGGGAAACCGTTTCGAGGGTTCGAATCCCTCTCTCTCCGCCATTTTTTAAA
>MDTG01439003.1_pt1 | contig 11548 bp, 16 predicted proteins | sample 811421 | NCBI WGS metagenome assembly MDTG01 (sample SAMN05326645, study PRJNA326480) | marine metagenome | isolation source: seawater | place: Pacific Ocean: South East | collected 2011
TAGCCTCTGACTTTTCTCGGCTGAACTTACCAAGCAAACGTGAAAATCTATCCATCACATCTCCTTTGTTTTTGTTCTACCGACTTTGCAACCCTTATAGAGTTCAGCATGTCGAATGCTGTGTCTTTTTTTCCATGACATATGGATAATCAAACTTTATTATAATGATTAGAATTGTCAATGGATAATAAGCTTTTAGGTATCATCATTATAGGTTTTGGAATCTTAGCTCTATTTAGTGAACAAGAGTATTCATGGGTTATTTCTGCAATTGCCGTGGGGATAGGTTCAGGATTCATAATTCGAAAACCTGACAAAAATGATGTAGATAAATAATATGTCAAAAAATATATTTATTGTTTACGGACATCATAATACAAAAAATTGTTTCAATGCATCAATAAGAGATACATTTATTGATGAAGCAAAAAAGAGGGGTCATCAAATTGATTTAATAAATTTACACGAGGAAAAACCTATACCTTTTTTTGATGGATCCGAGCCTAATGATCAAATCTTACATTACAGAAAAAGATTAGAAAAAAGTGATATTCTGTTTATGATTTCTCCTTGCTATAATTTAAGAGCCACAGCTATTTTAGAAAATTGGATTGATCTTGTATTAGCACCAAAATGGTTTTTTTCTTTCAAGAGATTAGTAGGTAACTGGGGATATCCTGTAGCTGGCGCTATGAAAAATAAAAAAGCGATTATGTCTATGACTTATGGTGGTAATTGGTTTTCAATACAAACTTGGTTTCAAAATATCCCTTTTAGAAGGATAAAAGCAGGAGTTTTGAAACTCGGCGGTATGAGAACTAGTTATATAAGATTCTATGAAGTTTTGCCTGGTATGGACGATAAAAAATTTGAAATTCACATGCAAAAAGTAAGAAAATTAGCAAGTCAATTGTAATATTTTATAATATAATTTAAAAAGTATATAGGACATTATGGAAAGTTTTAAAAATTGGATGACAGAGGCAGCTAACATCATGTTTGATGATAGTAAAAATGATTTAAGAAGTTTACCAAAATCTGTAAGGCTTCAAATCCTGATTGTGTTGTCATTTGTATGGTCGACTGTTTTCAGCTTATATGTGTTTAGTGTAACATCTTTTATTTTTGGGTGGGCTGGAGTAGTTATGGCACACATAGGATTAATTATTGCAGTTTATCTTACTTTTAAATTTTTCCATAAAAAACAAGAACAACCTGTTAGCGTATTTCAAGCAGGAAATTATAATCCTGCAAAAATATTTGCAGTATTTTTTATTGTCTTCTTCATTTTTATTTTTACGAAAGGCATTGATGTACTCACAAAAACTAATAGCTATGAAACGCCCTACTCTGGTCCAGATACAACTACAGAAGAGAGAATTAAAAGATTTGTAAAATAATTATTTCTTATCTAAAATCGATTAATGAAATTATTAAGAGTGGGAAATTTAGGAGCAGAAAAAGTAGCTGTTCTTCATAATAATAAGATAAGAGATTTATCTGATCATCTTAAGGATCTTAATCCTGATACTATAAATGATAATACTTTCGAATATTTAAAAAAAGTAGATTTCCATAAGCTTAAAGAGTTAAATCCAAATCAAAGAATTGGTAGTTGTGTTTCTGCCCCTGTAGATTTCTTAGCAATCGGTCTCAATTATAAGGAACATGTGGAAGGCAGTAATTCAAAATTACCAACCGAACCAATTCTTTTTAATAAAAGTTCTGGATGTATCCAAGGACCCAATGATGAGATTAAAAAACCTAAAAATGCTCAAAAGTTAGATTATGAATGCGAGGTTGCAATTGTTATTGGACGTAAAGCTAAAAATGTAAGCGCAAATGATGCCCAAAATTATGTTTTTGGATATTGTATCGTTAATGATATTTCGGAGAGAGCTTGGCAAAAAGAAAGAGGTGGTCAATGGATCAAAGGTAAATCAATAGCAGGTCCATGTGGTCCATGGCTAGTAACAAAAGATGAGATAAAAAATATTAATAATGTCAATTTAAGCTTGGAAGTTAATGGAGAAACAAGGCAAAGCGGTAACACAAAACAAATGATATTTAATTTTAATTTTTTAATTTCACATATAAGTCAGTTTATGACCTTATTTCCGGGAACTATTATAACAACTGGAACTCCCGCAGGCACAGCCATGGAAATGAAAAATCCAAAGTTTTTAAAGGGGGGTGATAAATTGCATCTTAAAGTGGATGGGCTAGGTCAGCAAATGCATGAAATAATTGAAGAATAATTATTATGTCAAAACGATATTCAGGAAAGAGTCAAAAAGATCGTAGTTTTATGAAAAAAGCTAGATTAACATTAAAAGAAAAAAGAAAATTAAAAAAAGAAAAAAATAAAAGATAATGTGTGGAAGATACGCAATAAAAAAATCAACTCTGTTAATTGCAAATAATATAGTAAAAAAAAATATTAATGTTGATCTTGAGCAAGATAATTTTAATTGTTCACCTGGAGGCAAATATCCAGTTATAAAATCAGCTACAAATGGAAAATATATGGAAATGACAAATTGGGGAATAAAACCATCCTGGGCAAAAGAAGATTTTAGAAGTCTTCACAACGCAAGATTAGAAGGCATAGACACTAAAGTAAGTTTTAAAAAATTAATTGTTAATTCAAGAGCTATCATTCCTTGTTCAGGCTATTACGAATGGAAAAAAACTGAAAATAAAAAAATTCCTTATTATTTTACTAAAGTTGATGACCAAGACATTTTTTTAGCTGGTATTCATGAAAACGGTCAATTTAGCATTATAACCCGAGAAGCTACTGAAAAAAATACTGAAATTCATAACCGTCAACCAGTAATTATTCCAAAATCCCAGATTAATAATTATTTTAATCTAAATAATAATGCTGTTCAATTTTTAAATGGTATAAAGCCTCCTGAATTAAAGTTTTACGAAATATCGACAGAGGTAAATAATCCTGCTAAAAATGATCCATCGATAATTAATCCAATTAGTTAAATGAATAATATTTCTATATCACCAGGAAAAAATAATGTAGGTGCTTACATAAATGATTTAGACCTTAATCAACTAAAGCAAGATCAATCAAACCAGATTAAGAATACATTAGACAAATATGGAGTTATTTTTATAAAAAAACAAAATCTAGACCCAGAAAGTTATCAAAACTTTGCAAAATCAATAGGTCAATTAGTAGAGTACCCAAGATTAAAGGGTCTTGAAAATTTCCCTTACATTAACGTTCTTGAGCGAAAAAAAACTGATGAAAGTTTAGCATTTGGTGGATCTTGGCTACATCAAGATACATCTTATTTAGAAAAAGACAGACCTAGATATACAATGTTGATGGGAATAGAAATTCCGAAAGGACAAGGTAATACAATTTTTTCATCTGGTTTTAATGCTTACAAAAAACTTCCAGATGAAATTAAAGAAAAAATAAAAAATGCTAAAGGTGTTTTTTCATCCGCCGGCCCTATTAGCAAAACCAGAATTGAATTAGAAAAAAGAGCTGGGATTCAATCAACTAAGATTTTTAAAGCTGAGCATTCTATCGTTCAAGAGGTTAATGGCCAAAAAACACTATATGTTTCTCCGGGTCATTTAATGAAAATTATAAATATTGACGAGAAAGAAAGTGAAAATATTAAAAATTTTCTTATAGAGCATGTTAATAAAGACGAATTTATATTTTCTTATGAATGGACTAAAGGTGACTTAGTTCTTTGGGATAACCTAAGCGTTATGCACAAAGCTAGTGAAATAAAAAATTGTAGGCGTGTAATGCATAGAATAACAATTAAATAGTCAGCCTTTTAAAATTGTTAAATGTCCCATTTTTCTATTATCTTTTATGGTTTTTTTTTTGTAATCAAAAAAAAATTGATCTTTATTAAAAGATTTTTTTCTGAATTTATTGATTTCATTTCCTAATATATTTATCATTTCTGCATTAGCAATTTTTTTTACTTCGTTTCTATTAAAATTACAAACAGCACGAATATGATTTTCAAATTGACTTACGTTAAATGCATTAATTGTAAGGTGGCCTGAATTATGAACTCTTGGAGCTATCTCGTTAACCAATAAATCATTATTATCATTTAAAAAATATTCTACACACATTGTCCCAACATATTCTAATTTTTCCGCGATTAATTTTGCATTATTTTGAGCCTTATTAAAAATTTCTTGATTTATTTCCGCTGGGATCTTTGAATGGTTTAATATTTGATTTTTATGAGTATTTTCTATTGGTTCATAAGTATAGCTCTCACCATTTTTATATCTCGTAATTATCACTGAAATCTCTTTTTTTAATTTTACTTTTCTTTCTAAAATATAATTGTCGGTAAAACGCCATTTACTTTGAATGTCACTGACAGAATTTATAACAAATTGACCATGTCCATCGTACCCTAGGGTATTTGTTTTTAGTATGCCTGGTAATAATTTCTTATTTAGCCTAATGTCTTCAGCGGATTTTATATATATCCAATCTGTTGTCTTAATTTTTAAACTATTAATAAACTCTTTTTCTAATTTTCTATTTTGAACTACTTTGTTTATTTCTGGTTTAGGTAAGACTTTTTTTAATTTATTAATTTCATTTAATATTTTTATAGGTATATTTTCAAATTCATAAGTAACTATATCTACTTTATTAATAAATTTATTTATTTTTTCTTTGCTATTATAATTTGCATAAATAAATTCATCTGCGTAATATTGTGCAGGTCCCTCTTCATCATCTGAAAAAACAATAGTTTTAACATTTAATTTTTTTGCAGCTTGACACAATAATGAACCTAGTTGACCAGAGCCTATAATTCCTAACTTAACGTCTGACATTCTATTTAGGTTTTTTTTTAACGGATTTTGTTTGTTGTCTCTTCCATCTATCTAAATTTGATTTTACCTTTACATCAAATGTTCCGATAATTGAAGCAGCGTACAAGCCTGCGTTAATAGCACCGTTAATTGGCATCACTGCCAGTGGTACACCGTTAGGCATATTCATGCTTAGCAAACTATCTAGTCCTTTCAATTTTTTACTTTCAATGGGTACTCCGATAACTGGTACAGTAGTAAGTGATGCCACCATACCTGGAAGGTGAGCTGCCATGCCTGCCCCAGCACATATTACAGCAAATCCATTTTTTTCTGCAGTTGTCGCAAATTCAAACATTCGTTTAGGGGTTCTATGTGCGCTAACTATTAAAGTTTGAAATTTAATTTTGAAAGTTTGTAAAATTTTTTCACAATCTTTCATCACCGAATAATCAGATTGTGACCCCATTATGATTGCTACTTTTTTATTTTGATTCTTAAGCTTCACAGATTAATTTAACAATTTTATTTACAAAAACAATAGAGTTTAACTTCTTTTTTTGGACTAATTTATGCCAATCAAAACACAGATTTTTTTATCACATTAGAATTATGAAAATATTATCTATTTTATCTTTGTTGCTTTTGTTAACAAATTGTGCTGGTAGCAATATGGCCAAGATCAAATTTGGTGCGCGATGCACTGCATCTGATGAAAAGCAGCTACAAGAAAAGTCTTACATATGGTTTGTAAGTAAAGAAGCGCTCAAAGACTTTGACAAAAGAATAAATAAATCAAACTGTTTAGATAGCTAAATTAATTATTAATTTTTGTTATTTATGGTAATAAGGGGTTTATGTATAGACCCCTTATTATTTATTGTATAATCTCACTTTTTTTCAGTTCAAATTTATTAGCTATGGATAAAAAACCTTCTCATCATATTTATAAAGACGGTAAACTTTTTGCATTTAAAAATTTAGAAGGTGGTCCTAAAAGAGACCCAAATTTTAAATGGAATTGGAAAGTTTTCAGAAATGAAAAAAAGAAGCTTGCTATTGATTATCCTGCATATCATGTAATTGATAGAAAAATAGTTGTTGAAAGTCTGGAGAAATTTAAGAATGAATCATACGTTATGTGGCTAGATCATGCTAGTTTTCTTATTAAGTTAGGTGACACAACAATTATTACTGACCCGGTGTTTGAAAATAATTATGGACCTTTAGTGTTTGGCCCTAAAAAATATATAAAATCTCCATTAACTCTTAAAGAGCTTCCTAAAGTAGATTTATTTTTAAGCACTCACAATCATTATGATCATTTTTCTATAAGAACAATAAAAAACTTTCCAAATAAAAATATTAAAGTACTCGTGCCATTAAAACTTGGAAAATATTTTACTAAAAATGGTTACAAAAAGGAAAATGTTAGTGAAATGGATTGGTTTGATAAAATTAAAATTAATGAAGAAATAACTGTAACATTCCTTCCTGCCCAGCATTGGAGCAAACGTTGGATTTGGGGAATTGGAAATACAAATAGGAGTCTTTGGGGAAGTTTTTTAATCGAATATAAAAATAAAAAAATATTTTTTGCTTGTGATACTGGTCCAGCACCTTTTTATAAAAAATTAGGAAAAGAATTTGGGCCAATTGATTTAGCTTTTGGAAATATTGGTGCCTATAATTTTTATCCAATAATCCCAGTTAAAGATAAATCAGTGTTTCATACTAATCCTGAGGAACTTTTGTCTTTAATGAAAGATTTAAAAGTTAAAAAGGTAGTTGGTATGCATTGGGGAACGGCAATCTTAAGTTTAGAACCTATTTGGGAACCTCCTGTTAGATTTAAATCTAATGCAGAAAATTTTGGGTATAAAAAAAATGAGGCAATCTTATTTAAGATTGGAGAATTAAAAAAATTAAACGATTTAATTAACTAACTTTTCTTTTACTTCTTTCTTTATCTAAAAGCTTTGTTAAAGAGTCTACCATCATGTCTGAAGCTTTAAATATTTCGGTAGATTTAAATTCAAGAGAAACATGTTTTTCATCCAACGTCTTGTCTTCGATAATTATTCCTTTATCTGGAGAATTATCTTTTATATAAATCAAAATTAGCCAGTCCTCGTCAGGAGAGTCATCCCATTTTATAAATATTTCACCAGTTTCGAATCTTCTGTCAATAACTCTGAGTATACTTAAGTATTTTGGAATATATTTTTTGTTAATTTGAAAACACAAACTGTGAGCTGAGCGATAAAAACTCTCTAAAGCAAATTCTATTTTTTGTCTTTCTAGATTGTAAGCTCTTTCTTTTTCTAGAAGAATAGTTCTATCATCACCTTCTTCAACTTTAATACCAAGTTGTTGGACTCTTTCTCTAATCTTTTGGTCTCTTAAAGCTTGATATTTTTCTTTAATCTTATCAATTCTTGATTGAACATCTTCATAGGACTCTCTTTGCTGGCTTAGAACAAATTTTTCTAAATTAAATATCTCAAGAGCTTCGCGTTTTCTAAATTGCTCAATTTTTTTCTCCAATTTAATTTGCTCTAAAAATTTTCTTTGTTTAGCTGCCTGTTCTTTTCTAACTTCAGCCTGTTCAAATCTAATAAATTTTTGTAATTCTTTTTTTCTCTCTTTTTCTAATTTAATTTCCTCTTTTAACTCATTTTCTTTAGCAAGAATTTCATTTCTTAATTCTCTTTTTAAGCGTTCTTCTTTTTCAATTTTTTCTTTTTGCATTGCTTTAACTTTGAGTTTCTTTCGATTTTCTTTTTCTTCTTGAATAATTTTTGAAACTTCCTGAATTTTTCTTGATATGCTCTGAAAAAAATTTTCTAAAGATTTGTCAATATTAAACTTAAAGACAAATAAATTTTTAATTTTTTCACTAATTTTAAATAAATTAATGATTAATTTTTTAGTTTTAGAAGTTTTTCTTACTTTTTTTATCTTTTTTTGTGGTTTAACTTTTTTTTTTCTTTTTAGAATTTTTTTATTTTTTTTTCTATATATAGATCTCTGCGCCCTTGATTTTAATTTTCTTTTTTTTCTTTTTTTTCTTCTTTTTTTCATACCCGTACATAATTAAATATCAGGTTTTATGAATATATATAGTCTCTTGTACGGTTAGCAGACTGAAAATTCTTCACAATTTGTAATTGAAAAACAGCTAAGTCTTTATAACGAAAAGCAGCTGCACAGCTAGCTAAGTAAAACTCCCACATTTTGACAAACCTTTCATCGAATAAATCTTTAACTTCTTTTTTTTTGATAAAAACCTATCTAACCAGGTTTCTAATGTTTTGTCATAATGCCTAATAAGTGTTTCTGAATCTGCAACAATTAGGCCAGTTTTTTCTAAAGGTTGGATTATCTGACTGAATGAAGGACAAGCTCCTCCTGGAAAAATATATCTGTTAATAAATTTGTTAGGTGGAGTTGGTTTGTCTACCACACCAATAGTGTGTAATAAAAAAATACCATTTTCTTTTAATAATTTGTTCACTGACTCAAAAAATATTTTATAAAATTTTTTCCCAACATGTTCAAACATTCCTACAGAATAAATTCTATCAAAATTACCTCTTATCTCTCTATAATCTGCTAACTCAAAATGAACTTGGTTATTAAGGTTTAATTCCTTGGCTTTATCTTTGCAATAACTTATCTGATTTTTGCTAAGTGAAATACCAGTAACTTCACAATCTTTTTGTTTGGCAATTTCGAAAGCCATTCCGCCCCATCCACAACCCACTTCTAAAATTTTTTGACCTTTTTTAATATTCAGCTTCTTAATAATATGATCAATCTTATTTTGTTGAGCTTCCTCCAGTGTTCTAGTGTCATCTTTCCAATAAGCACAGGAATATAATCGGTGTTTTGTGTCTAAAAAAATATCATATAACTTTTCACCTTTTTTTCCACCTATGTCATAATGATGCTCAACATTTTTTCTAGACTTACCTGGTAAATTAAAATTAGAAATATACCTCCAAATTTGAAACATTTTTTTTGAAATATAGCTTGCAGTATTAATTTCTTGTCTACCTAAATTTTTTAACATTTCCATTAGAAAATCCTTTAAAGAACCATTTTCAATAATAATATCATTTTTCATGTATGCTTCTGGAAATTCTATTTCTGGATCTAATACTAGTTTCCAATTTAAATCTTTTTTTAATAACTTAACGGTTAATGGTTTATCTGTATTTGGATTTCCACAAATATATTTTTGACCTTTAGCATCTATTAAAATAATTCCACCTTCTTTATAAATTTTTGAAAGTATATTCGCTAGGATCATGTTTAAGCAGCTAAATTATTTTCGTTTGCAAATTTTAGTTTATCAAGTTTATTTAATAATTCTTTCTTTTGATCTCCGTTTAAAAGTACAAGAGGTGGAAGTAAATTGTTGTAAATTTCATTTTTAGTAGACATATAGCTATGAATAGCGGAAATTAAATTATAACCATCAAAAGCTTGCCTTACAGAGATCAATCTATCATTTTGTGTTTGAGGCTTATTTTTTTCAAACTCATCAAAAACTCTTCTGGCAAGGGAATGTGTGACGTTAGTTACTGCTGATATACATCCTGAGCAACCTAGCTCGAGTCCTTTAAGTAGTTTTGTTTCGGAGCCAGGAAACATCATGAAATTTTTTAATTTTAAATTTTCAAATAAGTTATATGTTGAATCTTTGCATCCTATTATATTATTTGGGAAATTTTCCACTAGTTTTTTAACAAATTCAGCTGAAAATTTATAACCGCTCAATTTTTCAAAATTGTATAAAATTATTTTTATTTTTGGGACTTTTGAAATAATGGACGAATAATAATTAAATACTCCTTGATCTGTGTTATCTTTATAATAGGCTGGAGGCATAATGAGAAAGTCTTTAAAACCGTATTCATAACTATATTTAATTAAATCAACAGTATCCTTTAATGAATTATTTCCTGTGCCTAAAAAAAATTTATCTTTTAGTTTATGATTTGCAATTCTAGAAATTAAAGTTTTCTTATCGTAATTTGATATCAATTGACTTTGACCAGTAGAACCAAAAAAAAATACTCCATGCAATCCGTTATTAATAATTGACTCAGCATGTAAAATTGTTTTCTCTACATTTAACGAAAAATCCTTGTTAATAACACTTAATGTAGCTGCGTAAACACCTTTTTTAATCATAATCTTACCCAATTTTTTATGTCTAAGTTATATTAATAATTAAACAAATGAAAGTTCTAGTAATACAACCAAAAATAGGTATGGGAGATATGGTGATTTATCTACCTTATATACATGCCATATCAAAGCAATGTAATAAGTCGATTTCTCTAATGGTAAAAGAAAATTCTAGAGCTCAAGAATTGTTAGCTGATGACGAACATGTTAATGAAATAATATTACTTGATAGAAATGACAGCAAAAATGGAATTCATGATGGGATTACTGGTTTTGTAAGATTAGTTAAATTAATCAAATCAAAAAAATTTGATAAAATTTTCATTTTCAATAGTTCATTGAGATATTTTCTTATCGCTAAATTTGCCGGTGTTAAAAATATTGCTCAATATCCACTTTTTAGATCTAAAGATAACATAGTTATATCGGCAAAAATTTTTACTGAAAATGAACTAAATACAATAGTTTCAACTCAACCAAATTTAATATTGAATTCAAAAAAAGTTTTGGATGCAAAGTCTAATTTTGACCCTAAATTTAAACATATATGTTTGGGTATATCTGCTAGCGGTCCAACTAAAAGATGGGATATAGAAAATTATATTCTACTTTGTGAAAAATTAAATAATTATGTCCCATGTATTTTTTATTTAGCAGCTGGAAAAAAAGATAAAGAATTAGTCGAGAAAATTTTAAGTTCTAAATTAGGAAAAAAATTTATTTCCTTTGAAAATTTAAGAATAAGCGAAACACTTCCAATAATAAAAAATTGTGATTTTTGTATTTCAAATGATACTGGATGGCTACACATTGCTTCTGCTTTAGGTGTAAAATCTTTAGCCCTTTTCATGGATAGTCCAGCTGTTGCTTATGGCAAATATTCAAAAAATATTAATATAGTGATACCTGATGGAGAGTCAGAGTCATCTACAACACATAATACCCTAGGAAAAGATAGAATATCAGTAGAAAAGGTTTTTAAAAGTACGATAGAACTTTTGATTTAAGTAAAATCAGTTTTTATAATTTTATCGGTTGCTTCGTTAACTAATTGAGAAAGTCTCTCCGTTTTAATTTCTCTATTCATATCTGGATGTATTTTTTGTTGCAACTTTTTTGCAGCTTTTAAAACCTCTTCTTTTGAGCAACCTTTTTTAAGTCCTAACAATTTATAAGCCTCATCTATAGAAACACTTGATGATCCCTGTGGTCTATTAAAGGATCCTTGTGAAAATCTACTTGAATTTTTTAAAAACTGTATCAATCTCCATAGTTGAAGCATTTGTAAGGCTGTTAAACCTTTAATTTTTAAACCACTTAAAATAACAAACAAAAAAGGTAGAGAGAATATAAATTTACCTGCAAATGTTAGTAGAGCTGCTAAAACTAGAGATAAATAGACTATAATTTTTTTTATTGTGGTAGCAATTTTTTTAGAACTTGTTCGAGCAAACCAGCTTAAAAATAAATAAACAATGACAAAAATGATAATTCCTATTAGAAACAAATTCATATA
>MDTG01215999.1_pt1 | contig 11547 bp, 10 predicted proteins | sample 811421 | NCBI WGS metagenome assembly MDTG01 (sample SAMN05326645, study PRJNA326480) | marine metagenome | isolation source: seawater | place: Pacific Ocean: South East | collected 2011
ATATAAACACCAAAAAAAATAAAATCATTTTATAAATTTTAAAAATAAAAATGGTAATGCTATACTATATATATACCAATTATTAAAAATATTTCCTGAAGGAAATAAAGGCATAAGTATTAAAAAATAAAATGAATAAATTAACAATGTATTAAAATTCAAATTTGGCAAAAAAAGCTGCCTTATTAATTTTGAAATTATATAAATAATAGTTATTAGATAAATAAATAAACCTATAATACCTGTCTCAGCTAAGATTTGTGAAAGAATATGATGAGGATGTGTCGAGCAACCTCTCTCCTCATAAATTCCATAATTTTTTTCTGCACAAAGTTTTCTAAAATTATTTGGGCCTATTCCAACAAATGGATTATGTATAAACATGTTGATGGCTGTTTTAATGTGAGCTTCATGAGCTGTGCTGAATAAATAAATATTTTTATCGTAAATTTTAAAATTAAAATTTTTTACTTTTTTGTCCTTTCCTCTAAGAACATTTACATCTTCTAAAACTACATGATCATTTTTTCCTAATAATTCTGTCAAAGTTGTATCTATATACCTGTGTTTGACAGATGGAAAAATTGTAAGTGTAATCAAAATTGAAAATAAAATCGTCAGTAAAAGAAAAAATTTATAATAAACTTTAAATTTATTTAAAAGTGTTAAGCCGATAAGTAATGCAATAATCAAGAAAGTAGCAACTCTATCATTGCTTAAAATCATGCAAAATAATGTTAGAATTATTAATATTGAAAGAAAAAAATTAATCTTAAAATTAAAATTTTTGAATTTTAGATACCAAAGCCCAAAAAAAATTGGCATCATTTTAGATATATATGAACCCATAATAAATTCGTCTTTCCTAAAGTGCATGGTCATTCTTTCTGAGGTTGTTAATTCTGTACCAAAAATACTATATTTTAAAAAATATTGAGTATATCCATCAATTATTAAAATTATAAAAACAATACAAAGTATAAAAAAAGTTAAATTTATTATTTTAAATTTATATTCCGAAAAAAAATAACATCTAATTATTAAATACAATAAAATAAATCTTATTAAAAATATTGATGAAGTTAAGGATTCAATGACAAAATTAGAAAATAAAGAAATTAAAATTAAATATAAATATATTAAAAAAAGAAATTTATCTATTTTATGGAATTTTATTTTTTTATTTGAAAAGAAAAATAATGAGATAATTATTAAAACAATTGTTTCAATTACGGCTGGACCTGCAGCTAGCGCAAAAGGTAAAAACGATATTAAATAAATGTTTGAATTGTCAATTTTTTTATAGATTCCATTCACTATTGATTGCCTTCATTTTTAATTTTAAATCAAAATATAAACAATTGCTTTTACCTAAATTTTTAATTTTTTTTTCATTTTTGATTAGTTGTTTATGAGGAACTGCAATAATTATACAATCAAATTTTTCAGATTTTAAAGGAAATTTAGTTAAAATATTTTTCCTTACCTTTGATTTGATATATGGATCGAAAATTTTAATATTAGAATATTTTTTTTGTAATGATTTGACTATTTTTTCTACTTGTGTATTTCGAAAATCTGGGCAATTTTCTTTAAAAGTATAACCTAAAATTAAAATCTTACTGTTAAATTTAATTTTCTTATTTCTTAAAACCTTTAAAATCTCCTTTGCAGCATAATTTGCCATATTATCATTAATTTTACGACCAGCTAAAATAACTTTTGGCTTATATCCTAATTTTTTTGATTTATAAGTAAGATAATATGGATCAACGCCAATACAATGTCCTCCCACAAAACCCGGTTTGTACAAATTAAAATTCCATTTGGTGTTTGCAGCTTTTAAAACTGAACTTGTATCAATTTTCATTTTTCTAAAAATAATTGATAGTTCATTCATTAGAGCTATATTCAAATCTCTTTGAGTGTTTTCAATAACCTTTGCCGCTTCTGCAATCTTAATGCTTTGTGCCTTAAATATACCTGCTTTTACAATTTTTTTATAAATATTGGATACTATAGAAAGTGTTTTTTTAGTATCTGCTGAAACTACTTTTATTATATTTTTAAAATTATGTTTTTTATCTCCCGGATTTATTCTTTCTGGTGAATAACCTACGAAAAAATCTTTTTTCCACTTAAGGCCTGAAAATTTTTCCAATATAGGTACGCATACTTCTTCTGTTACACCTGGATATACAGTCGATTCATAAACTACAATGTTATTTTTTTTTAATATTTTTGCTATATTTTTTGTTGCTTGTTTGATTATTTCTAAATCTGGTTGTTTAGAAATATTGATTGGAGTAGGTACAGCTACAATAAAAATATCTGTTTTTTTTAAATCATTAATTTTGTGTGTTAAATTATGTTTTTTAAGCTCTTTTATTTGTGACCTCGAAAGTTCTCCTGTGGAGTCAATAGATTTTTTTAATTCAAAAATTTTTTTCTTGTTTTTATCATATCCAATAGCTTTAAATTTCTTTGAAATTTCTAAAAAAAGTGGTAGTCCAACATAACCCAATCCAAAAATTGTAATATTAATTTTTTTAAAATTTTTCATTATTTTTTAATTTGATTTAGATATTCCGATACAACATATTTCTCATCAAATCTATTTTTTTCAGCAAGAATTCTTGAGTTTTTTGCAAACTTTATTTTTTCACTTAAATCCAAATTATTAAACTTATTAAGTGCGTTATAAAGAGATTTGATTGATCGTGGTTTAATTAAAAAACCATTAAAATTATTTTTTACCATTTCTTTACATCCATGTATATTTGAACATATTACTGGTCTTCCAGATGATATCGCCTCCATTATAGATCTAGACATACCTTCTGAATAAGAAGGTAAAATTAAACATCCATTTGTACTCAAAATATGATTAATATTTTTAACATTTTTTTTTATAGATATTTCAGATCCTTTTATCCATTTCTTTAATTGATGGAGTTTTATAGATGTATCATTATCCTCATCCTCCATTATAATTAAATTTAGTCTTGATTTTTTATTATTGTTCTTATTAAAAATTTTAAAGGCCTCTACTAACTCCCTAATACCTTTGTCAGCAATCAATCTTCCAACAAATACATATTTATCACTTATTTCTTTGTTGAATTTAAGTTTTTTATATTTTGAAAGATTAATGCCAGATCCATTTATTTTAATAATTTTATTTTTGTAAAAACCTATTTTTTTTAAAAAAAATTTTTCATTAATATTATGAACAAATATTTTAGTTGAAGATAAAAAAGAAAGTTTCATAAACATTTTTATAAATATTAATAAAAATCCACCTTTGTTTTTTGCAGTCCCTAAGCCAGTAATTGTAGGAAAAAAGTTAATTTTAAATAAATTATTAATAATACCTAAATATAAATTAGGTTTTAATGTAAATGTAAATAAATTATCAGGATTTTCTTTTTTTAAAATTTTAAAAAAAAAAATATTAATTTAAGATTTTTGAATATGTTTTTCGACTTACTAGAATAATCTAATTTTTTAATTTTAACATTACTAGCAAATTTATTTAAATATTTATTTTTTTTTTTAAAATTACAATAGATAACCACATTACCTATTTTTGATAGTTCAACTATCAGTTTGTATCTAAAATTATAAATATTCCATAATGAATTTGTTATAATTAAATTTTTCATAAATTAAATAAATTTAAAAAAATAATTAAAAACAAAAAAAAGAGAAAATAAAATTAAAATATTATAAATAAAATTAAAAATTTTAAATTTATTTAATTTAAAATATTTTTTATCTATGTATTTATTTTCAAATTCTTTTATTAGACTCCACTTTTCTAGAAGTTTAAATCTGTTTACCCATGCATTTTCTTTTAAAAAAATATTTAGATCTCTCCTAGAATTTTGTTTGTAATTTCTTTTAATATTCGAAATATGATTTAAAAAATGTTGATCATTCTTTGCCTTAAATAAATTAATATTTGGATAATCAATGCTTAATTTAACTACATTAGGTAAATTGGTAGATATTACTGGCAATCCTGATGAAACATATTCATATACTTTAAGAGGGTTAATAGATTTAGTAAATAAATTTACTTTATAAGGCAAAATTCCAATGTGGAAATTCTTCAAAAAATTCGGAACAAACTTGTGCTTTATCTGACCAATAAAAATTATATTTTTTTGTTTTTGTAATTTATTAAATTTTTTTAAAATAGGACCAATAAAATAAATTTTATCCTCAGGAAATTTTTTTGAAATTTTCAAAATTAAATTTTCATTAATAATATCCCTTACTGCACCTAAATATACAATTTTAAGACTTTCTCTTTTAATATATTTTTTACTAAGTTTAATTTTATTAAATATTTCAAAATTTACTCCATTAGGTAAAAATTTTCTTTTTGAAATATTTTTAATTTTATTTTTAAGGTTGATAGAGCTAAAAAAAACTAACTGACTTTTGTTTATAATTTTTTGCTCAATTTTTCTAAATTTCTTGTCATTTTGTGTCATATTATCAGCCATATAATAAATAACTAAATTTGAATTTATATTATTTACAATAGAATATGTTATAGGGTTGGGAATAAAATTTATGATTATAGGATCATAAAATTCATTTATACTTAACCATTTACTAATTGGTCTGAGTACCATCAAACTATTAATGGATTGAAAAAAGAAATTAAAATAATAAGGAAAAAATAAAGGACTAAATGAAGTTATATTTTTATTAATTTTTTTAAATCCTCTTGAAGATTTAATAAAGTTTGACAACCTTTTCTTTATTCTTGGAAAATCTGCAATTCTAACTGTTCTTGAGCCAGTATTTTCAACAAATAAAATTTTGTTTTTTTTTTTAATTAAATGATCAATCAATTCATGGTGTAATTGTCTATGACTATCCCAGTCAATAGAAGATAATATAATTATATTTCTGTTTGATAAATTTCTCATTTAAAATAAAAAATTATAATCTAACCAATAAATTGAATAATTGCCAAAAACAAACCATGAAAATGTTATTAAAAAATAACATATCGATGCAAAAATTACATAATTTAAATAATTAGTATTATTAATATTTATTACCTTTTTAAAAAATAGACCAATCACAAGAAATTGAAAAATTACCATAAAAAAAGATAATCTGTCTGCAATTGCTGAAAATGTTGCGGATAAAAATATTAGAGTTACCATAATAACAGATAAAAAAAACAGATAATCAGTAACAAATTTAAATTCTTTAAAATCAGATGTAAGTTTTTTTCTAAACAAAATATAAATTATGCAACATATTAAAAGAGGAATTGCTCTGAATAATGCCCCAGATGAAAACATACCTTTAAGAATAAATTCATTATAAGCAATTTTTAATATATCAAATCCAAGATATATGCATGTAATTGAAATAACAGATACTATTAAAAGTGCCTTAAAATTTTTAAAATAAGTAAATAAATAAATTGGTAGAAATACAATTGCTGCTACATGAGTAAAAATTGAAATAGTGTAGAAAAAAAAAGAAAACTGTTTTTTATTTTTATAATACTGATCCAATGATAAAATAAAGAAAACTAAGGATAATGTTTGTCGAACATATCCCATTATTCCATTAAAATAGACTAATGAAACTGAAATAACTAAAATTAATAATAAATCAAATTTTAAAGACTTAACCAATCTATAAAGAGCTATATAAAAAACAGAAGATATAAATAAATTTACACCGTATACTCCTGTTTTTAATAAAGAAAAAATATAATTTATAAATTCAAAAACAATACTCCAATTAAAATTTATCCCATCAAGACTAGATCGTTCATATGTAATTAAGTAAGTTTCCCAATCTCCACCAACCTTCCATCTAAAAGATGCAATCAAACATAATATGATAACTAAAAATTTATATACATCATCTTTGTGAATATTAATTATTTTCTTTTCAACAAAAATATAAGAAAAAATTGTAACAAAAAAAATTGATAAATAAAAATAAAGTGTCATTTAAATAATTTATTAAATTCACTTACAATTTTTTTAGATGAATAATATTTACTAACTTTGGTAGTATACTTTATCATTTTTTTTTTTTTATTTTTGTCTCCAAGTATATTGGTTATTTTTTCAGAAATTTTCTTAGGATTGTTTGGATCAAAATAATTCAACTTATTAAAAGTAATCTCTCTAAAAACTGGAATCGAACTTAATATTATAAGTTTTTTATGATATGCAGCTTCTAAAATAGGAATACCAAATCCTTCGTAGAGTGATGGTAATACAAATAATTCGCAATGCTTGTAAAACTCAAATACAGATTGATTATCTTGATTTCTAAAAATTTTAATTGAGTCAGCATAAGGATGATCAACTTTTAATTTCTCAAGTTTCTCAAACTCAGTTCCTTGGTTGGTACAAATTACTAAATGACCTTTATATCCACTTAATTTAATATACATAAAAGCTTTAATTAAATTATCAAGATTTTTTCTTTTTTCAGAGTGTCCAATACTAAATATGAATTTGTCTCGAATTAATCTCTTATTTTTTACTCTGAATTTTTTATTATCAATGAAATTTGATATAACAATTATTTTTTTACTAGTGATTTTTTTAAGATCGTTTTTTATATGATTCGAAACAGTAATTAAAATATCACAAAAATAAATACCTATTTTTACAACTGGTTTAAAAACTATATATCTATAAAAAAAATCTAGTGAGAAATATAAATATCTTAAATCATGTATGGTTAATATTATTTTTGTTTTTCCTTTAAAAAAGGTAAATAATGGTAAATACGATTGATCAAAATAGTTTAAATCATACTTTTTAAACAATAAAGGCCAGAAAAATATTCCTAATAAAAATCTTTTTACAACATCATGACTGTAAATATTGATTTTATGAAATTCCACATTAGGTGAATTAAAATTTTTTTTGAATTCTTTCATATTAAGGTTTTTTGGAATAAAAAATATGAATTTCGATTTTTTTTTTTCTTTTACAGTCAAAGAATAAAAATTAATTAATCTTGTTTTTGCACCATCAGTTTTATCTGACAAGTGGCAACAATTTACACCTATATTCATAAAAGATACTAATAAACTCTTTTAATTTTTTTGAAACATTCTATTTCTGTTTTATTTATTTTATCTGGAGATAGAATATTTTCAGCTTTTTGCCTTATATTATTTGAAAACTTTTGAGCTAATTGCTTATCATTTAATATTTTTAAAATTGAGTCAGCAAAAGAAATGCTATCACCAGTTTTTACCAAATAACCGTTAATACCATTTTCTATAATTTCGGAGTGCCAGTCAATATCATATCCAACTGCTGGTAATCCAGCAAAAGATGCCTCAGCTAATGCTCTACCAGTATGAGTGGCTAAAAAACAAGATATATTTGGTAAACATCTAGCCAGCCATTCTTGATCTTTTTCTCCTAATAAAAAGATTCTATCTTTTAAATGACTTCTAACAATTTCTTCAGTTAAAGAATTTTGCAAAGACCCTTTGCCAACTATAATTAATTTTATTTTATTATTTTTTATATTTTTAATTATTTTAATTAAATCCATTACTCTTTTAACTTTTTCAAGTCTTCCAACATAAATTAAATAACTATTATTATCATCTAAATTTAGTTCATTTTTAAAAAAAAACTTATCCTTTCTCATGTAAGGCTCAATTAAATGATTTTTGTGAATTAATGTTCCGTATCTAACTATAGAACCTTTTTCTTGTTTTAAACCATTTAATAAAGCATATTCTAAATTATCCTTATTTGGAGCGATTACATAATGACTTTTACGAAAAATAAATTTTTCAAAAAACTTTTCGATGAAACGAAAAATAAAAAACCGTTTCATAATTGGTTTTTTCGTATCTTCATAAATTTTATCAAAATTTCCACTTACACGAACCAAAAAAGGAACTTTAGTAGATTTTGATAGCAAGAAAGCTAAGAGAGAATTGTAATGCGGGTCATTAGCTTTTATAAAATCAATTTTTTCTTTTAAAATTAATTTTTTTAAAAAGAAAAAAATATCTATTTGAGAAAAAATAAAGTTTACAATTTTTAGTTGTTTCAAAAAGAAAAATTTTCCAATTTTTCCCTCGATGAATAGGTGATTTTTATTCATTTCGTGTACTTCTATTTTTCCAAATTTTGATTTTTCAAAAGGAAAGTCAGCTATATTACCAAAAGGATGTATGGACCAAACTTTTGAAAAGAAGCCATTAAGATCTCTTGAATAAATAGCTTGGTATAATTTTTTTTCTTGTATAGCTTTAAAATTATAAGAAGTATCAATTACTAGTAATTTCATTTTTGATAATTAAGAAGCCAGTTTTGTAAAACTAATATCGACCATAAAATTCCACCAGCATTAATCTGTTTTTTTTTATGTTTTTCCCATAAAACTTTCACTTTTTCATAATTTAAATGATCATTAATTAAAGTTGAGCTATGAAAAATATCCTCGGCCCAAGTTTTTAAATTTGTTCTTAGTAAATTGTCTATTGGAATTGCAAAACCTGCCTTTCCATCTTTAATAAATTTTTTTGGTACATAATCATTTAAAATCTCCCTTAACAAAATTTTACCTTTATTCTTTTTTATTTTATGTTGAAGTGGAATTTTCCATGAGTTTTCAATTAATTTATGATCCAAGAAAGGAGCTCTACTCTCAACACTGTTGAACATAGTTGCTCTATCCACTTTTGTTAGTACATCATTTGGTAAATAATCAATCTGATCAAAGTACATAAAATTTTCCTCAATTTTTAAATCATTTATAAATTCTTTTTTTTCAAAAAAATTATTATTTAAATCACTATTCAAAAATAAATTACGGTCTGAATTTAAAGAAATCATCTTATTATACAGATCAACTTCACTTTCTGTGTCAATAAAATTAATTAATTTTGTAATTTTATTCTCAAAATTTTTTATATTTAATAACGCTAGATATTTGTTAAGAAATCTAATTGGTATTATCTTTAAAATTAAATTTAATTTTTTTTTTATTCTTTTTGGAAGTTTTTGAGACATAAAATTAATAAGATTTAAGTATAAATATCTATTATAACCACCATAAAATTCATCCCCTCCATCCCCAGATAAAATAACCTTTGCCTCTTTACGCATTAATTTTGCTATTAAATATGTTGGTATTTGACTACTGTCCGAGAATGGCTCTGAATATATGTCTCCTAAATTTTCTACAAAATTTAATATGTCTGTATCTTTAATAAAAAACTCATAATGATCAGTTCCTAGAAATTTACTTACATCTCTAGCCTGTTTAGACTCATCAAAATTTTTATCATTAAAGCCAACAGTAAAAGTTTTAATTTTTTTTGAGCTATTATTCTGCAAAATTGAGGAAATGATTGACGAGTCTATTCCTCCAGATAGAAAACTTCCAATTTGAACATCTGAGATAGTTTGCTTAATAACAGTTTTTTCTAAAAGACTTTTGAGATAATTTTTATTCTCATAAAAATTATTTGGCTTATGTATGATTTTTTTATTTTCTTGTATTATTTTTTTTATATTCCAATAACATTTTATATTCATTTCAGAAAATGAATTTGAAATTTTTAAATAATGCCCAGGATTTAATTTAAAAATATATTTATAAATAGAATTTGGAGAACTAACATTTCCTTTATTTATATATTCGGGGATTATATCGTTATTAATTGATAGATTTATTTTATTTATTTTTTTAAATATTGAAATATCTGAACCAAAAATAAATTTGTTATCTTTATTATAATAATATAGTGGTTTTTCACCAACTCTATCTCTTGCTAAATACAAAATATTTTCTTGTTTATTATATAATGCCAATGCAAACATACCCTCAAGACATTTTAATGTTTCTTCAAAGCCTAGGATATTGTTTGCTAATAATATAGTTTCAGTATCGCTATCACTTACCCAGTTAATTTTATTTGATATTTTCTTTGATAGATAACTTCTTATTTCTAAATGATTATAAATCTCTCCATTAAAACTTATAACCCAATTTCCTGAATGATCATACATTGGTTGGTTGCCTCTCTCTGTCAAATCTAATATTGACAATCTAGTATGACCCATCCCAAAGTAATTACTTTTATTAACAAAGATAGAGGAATTATCTGGTCCCCTATTTTTTAGTGTTTGATTAAATTTATTTAAAATAAATTCTAAATTGTCATTCTTAGAATATATACCTGAAATACCACACATAATTAAAACGAGTGTAAATTAAAAAATTTTATTTAAGAAAATAAGTTGTTTCCTTAAAAAAAATAATAAATAAAAAGTTACTAATGCGATCATAAAAGTCAGAATTGAACTTAAAACATAAATGTTTATATTTTTTTGAAAATGTTCATTAATTTCAACATCTGATTTTGTATAATTGAATTTTAGATTATTTTTTCCTATTTGTTTGAAATTATTACTTAATTTAACGTAAATTTTTAAAATATCATTTTCAAATTGTTTAATTGTTTTTTCATCTTCAAATAAAATAGCATTTTCTAAAATAAATTTATTCAATCCTTTCATAAACATATCTTCATTTAAATTAAAATAATTAGCAATTTGCAAATTTAAAACTTTATTAAAGTTTATAACTTTATGTTCAAAACAATTAATAAATAATTGAAAAATTTTTTCTTTATCCTCTAATTCATCTCTTGATGTTTGATTTTGATCAATAGCAAATCTGAATTGAGATGTTGCATAATCAATAAAGTTCATATAAATAAAGGTTTGTGAAATAGCTCCACATTCATTCATAATGTTATTTTTATAATAATTTAATTTTGAAATTTCGTTTCTAAAAAAATCATGTATAGAGCGTAAATCGTAATAAAATATAATATTTTTTTTTAAATCTAAAATTAAATCACTATTTATAGACAAAAAAGGTTCAGGATTTGCGTTCATATCTAAGAATCCTTCGTCCTCCAATGTTTTTTTTAAACCACTTGTGTATCTATCAGTAGGAAGTAAGGAAACTACAGATTTATTATCAAAATATTTCTCATTAATCTGTTTTATATCATTTTGTGACCTTAAAATTATTTCGTCTATACTTTTTATACTTATATAGCCCCAAACATCATAAAAAAACCTAACTTCAGATTTATTTTTTTGAGATATTTGTTTATCTGAAAAATAAAAAATAAAGGGATATAAAACAATGAAAATAATTATAAAAAGAGATGATGAGTAAATATTTAATTTCATTGTAATAATTTTATATATTTATTATTTAAATAATAAACAAGAAAATTATGAATACTCAAATTAGTGTAATAACACCTACAAGGAATAGGGCACACACACTCCACAGAGTATTTGATAGCCTTAGAAAACAAACTTACAAAAAATTTGAATGGATTGTTTGCGATGATGCATCTAGTGACGATACTTTAAAACTACTAAAAGAATTTAAAAAAAAAGTAAAATTTAAAATTAGAATTTTTTCTTTTAAAGAAAGAGCTGGAAAGCCTAAAATTGACAATTTTTGTATCAGGAAAGCAAGAGG
>MDTG01232086.1_pt1 | contig 11545 bp, 27 predicted proteins | sample 811421 | NCBI WGS metagenome assembly MDTG01 (sample SAMN05326645, study PRJNA326480) | marine metagenome | isolation source: seawater | place: Pacific Ocean: South East | collected 2011
GGTAACTAACGAATCGAACCCCCTTTGAACGATAGGGAACTAAAACAAAAAGATATGATACCAAAAGAATGGGTGTGGATGTATTTCAACGATGAGTGGAATGAACCCGATGATGATGAAACTACATATGAAGATGGAATTGATGAAAGACCTACTCCAAAAGAAACTCCTTATAATGATGATGATTACGATTACTAATCCCTTATAACACAACTAATCCCCTTTCGTTCTTTTGTCGTGGGGGGTTCGAAGAGTCGCGAGAAAAATTTTTTCACCTATTTTTTATTGATAGTAATATTTAATAATATGAGTAAAGTATATACATTAAACATTCGTGAACAACGATTGAAGGAAAGACAAGAAAAAGAGAATTGTTGTGGAGGTAATGGACCAAATTGTAAGTGTTCTACACCACAACCAAAGAAACCAGTTATTGAATCAAATCCTCATAGAGACCATTTCAATGAGATTTTTAATAGTGGGTTTAATAGAAGATAATTATGAATAAATCTACACTTAAGATATTAATACCAATTATTATTTGGATATCTATATTAGTTGTAATAGGATTATCTATTAACAAACGATGGGGAGACCATTGGGGATATACTATACCATTAGCATTCCTTCTGCTTTCTTTCCGAGAAGTCCTTAAGTTCGGTAAAGATATAAAAGAAAATTCAGCACCTCCTACTACTAATGCACATAAGGATATACAAATAACAAAAGAAGATATAGAAGGGGATTTACATGAGGGAAGGGATTAAACCTTAACCATAACTCCTAACTGCTCAACTCCCCTACACTCACACTCCCACTAACACCCAAGTTCCCCTACTGAGAGAGTAAAATAGTACGAGGTTGATATCTCCTTTTTAAGAGGTCTGAGATTGTATCCGTACCATATTATTACATAGGGTGAGATATAACCTTAGAGACCCCCTATGTAACCCTATGAACCTCTCCTCACTCCTTAATGCTTCTTCTGGAGTTGAATTTTACACCCTATATCATAATTTGATATGTAACACTTCCCACTTCTTACCACTAAACACCACTATATCAATATACTCAGGAGGCTCATGTGTGTGTTCGGACAGGCCTTTTTTTTTCTCAAGCTCATTATGACACATTGTCATGTTCACACATTATGGGGATTTTTCGAGCAGGGATTTAAGCTTATCGATATGTCAGACAAAATGTCATGTTAATAACTTTTTGGGGGTGTTGATAACTTTTTCCCCTAAAATGAGCTAGTTTGACAAATTGTCATGGTTTTTATTTGGATATATGGGATTTTTTTCGTATCTTTAGGGTGGTTGCGGGTGGGAGTGTAATGAGTTGAAGGGAAAATCTGCAAAATAATGGAGAAAATGCTTGGATATGTGGAATATATTTCGTATATTAGTATTGTAATAATGATTAAGTGTGAATAATATGATAACAAATCTGAAGAAATGGAGTTTCTTATCCTTAATAGGGGTAGGAGTAGGTCTTTTATTGTTTATGGTACCGAAAGCGATTAAGTTTTTCTTTCGAGGTATCTTACTTTTAATGGAAAATCCTCTTGAGGGACTATCTTTTATAGTAATTTGTGGATTATTCCTATCAATTGGGATATACATAGAACAAAAAGAGAAAGAAACTGCAAAATAATTGCAAAAAAAGTCCAAAAAGACTTGGATATATGGAAAAAATTTCGTATATTTACATAGTAAATGAGGTTAATGATTGAGAAAGTGCTCTAGTTAACCGAAAGTTCATTGAAATAGTACAAGAATCAGAGGGTTGCTCCTCGATGTTCCTATTGGTGGGACAGTATCACTTCTCTGTTGTGGAGATGAAATCGGTTCGAAACGAGAGATATTTCTTATAGTGGGTTCGACTCCCACCTATTTTACCAATTAAATTATAAATTATGAGTAAAGTTATTAAATTAAAAGAGTATATGTTCACCTTTGAAGAGGGTGGTTGGAATACTTGTTGGGCAAAGACCCTTCGTGGAGCGAAGAAAGAAGCTGTTCGACAGTATAAGGATTATCCAACCTTAAACCCAAAGGTAAGTTCAGTACATTTAGCAACTGAACAAGGATTGAAATCTGCAATGAGTTTGTTCTATTAATAGTGGCACTGGTCACTCTAAACCTTCCAGACGGCAGTTGAGCTGTTGGTAGTTTTTCTCACTCTAAACAACGAACTACCACTTATAACGATGAGGTGTCATAGGCGATGAAATGATACTCCGCACCTAGATTCGTATTTGGTTGGTATAGTTAGGGGTTTCTATATCAACGTTAAATGAGAGGCTTAACTCAACTCTCCTATCCTAAAGTGTTCGTCCGAACCACCTACCAAGAAGTAATTGTCTCTCACTTGGTAGGTTTTTTTTGTCCCTTAATCTCTTGATAATCAACGAGTTACGAAAAGTATGACATATTGTCATATAAATAATTTGGCTATGTCCCAAATATTTCGTATCTTTAGGGTGGTTGTGGGTGGGAGTTTAGATATACGAGGTAAAAAAACTTGCAAAATAATTGTCAAAAGGCTTGGATATGTCAAATATTATTCGTATATTTACTATGTAAATAAGGATAATCAATAAAACGTAAATTATGAGTAAATTAAAAAAGTTAAAATTTTCAATCAACGGAACTGAGTTCCTATTACCCCTTGATTCTTACAGAGAACAAACATGGAATGGTTCAGTTGAGAAGTACATCTATATGAGTGCTAAGAATTGTGCTTCAGTAATCAAACAATATGTTAAGAAGAATTTCCCTGAATTGAAGGTTTGGGCTGGTTCTGATGTATATAGTGGAGGTTCCTCTGTTAGAGTAAGTGTTTGTAACCAAGATGGTTCTGAGGTAGATTACGATACATTCAAGAAAATCTCCCAATGGAAACACATCTTACAGGCTGGTTCTTTCAATGGTATGGAAGATATCTATGAGTACAAAGATGAGAATGTTACCACAGATGCTGGTATGGAGTTGAAATACTTCCCTTCTTATATCTTCATTGATAACAAACCAAAATGGGGTTCTCTCGAATATTGGATAAATGAGTATAAGACATATAAAGAAAACCTCGATAATCCAGATTACCAAAATATGGTAGACTTGGTTACCAAAGCTGGTTCGTTCTTAGAATATAATAAAACTTATATGACTAAGGGAGAATATAAAAAATGTTTAGGTTACTTCGGTTCCTAAAAAAGAAACTCGGTAAGTGAACTAATAATACTACTAGCTCACTTACCTATATAGTATATAACAACAGTAGTATATAAACAAATTAAAACAAATATATGTATAAACACAGAAATTGTATTATAGAAAATACACCCACAGAAAAGTTTCCAGATATGGTAACTATTACTAAGACCCCTAAATTAAGAGATTATTTCTTAGATAGGAGATATCTAACAATAGAACATGCACATAAGGAGATAGAAAGGTTTGAGAGTGAGAGGTTGATAAACTCTAAGGAGAAGTATGTGAAATCTCAACTCCAAGATGTGGTTGTACTCGAAGAGAACGAAATCCAATAGTGTGATGGTGGAAGGGTAGTACCCTACCGAGGTTTCTTGTAACTAGGCAATCTCGGTTTGGTGTAAGGAGGCTCGGACACGTTTTTCTATCGGCCTCCATTTTTTTCTCCATAGGAAAAAACATAGTAGTACACCCATAGGTGTAGCATGGTATATTAAAACAAAGATAAAAGAAAAGTGAGCACCTCCTACTCGATGTACATATAGGATTGGGGAGTACGAGGTTAAAAATTTAAAATCAAAATTATGTCAAAACCAATGAAACAAGAAGATATCGATAAGTTATTCTCAGGTGAATATACTGAAAAGGATATTGATAGAATGTATGGTATTAATAGGAAACCCTTATTGGGATGTCTAGTAGTTGTAGTGGGTACTATGATTGTATGGTCTATCATAGGGTTCTTCTTTATGAAGTATATCTTTAATTAGTATATAGGTAGCTGTATCTTTATGTATATCCTTATGTGAGCTTGGATTATTATGGTTACCGATTAAATCGAGGTTGTTAAATTTATGAAAGAATTAGATATAGATAGAATCATAGAAATGGCTTGGGAGGATAGAACTCCTTTTGAAGCAATAGAGTTCCAATTCGGAATTAAAGAAAACGACGTTCGTAAGATTATGAGAACTAATCTAAAAGAATCATCCTTCAAGTTATGGAGGAAAAGAGTTAAAGGAAGAAAAACTAAACATAGTAAAACATCAGAATCAAATAGGTTTAAATCTAAAAATCAGAAATTATGAATAAACTAATATGGAAAATGTACAATGAGAATCGTATCTCATTAGAAGTAGCAGAAGAACTACTTGATTGTTATTATAATAGAACCAATAAAATATACTAAATGAAAGAAGAGTACAGATACATACTTACCCTAAAGCAAAAACAATGGTTACATAATCAACTACGAAGATTAGAGAACGAATGGCAATATCTTGTTGAAGAAGTTATACTCAGAGGAAAGTACTCTGATTATGAAAAAGGATTACTCAATGAGTTGGGTAGATTGGTTAAAACAAAAAAGAACACAATAGATAATAAAATCATATAATGTATAATAACGCAACATTTGTAGATAAGGAACAATTGAAGAATCTTAAGAAGATGGATAACTTCGTAAAAGATAATATGGTCAGATTTACCGAAGAGGTAGGAATGCAAGTTAGAGAGGTAATTACCGAGATAATAAAAAAAGGATACTATTACGAAGGTCAGGCAGAAGTACTCAATATGATAGCTAATGAATATAACAATTACAAAAAAGAAAATAGATGAGTTTTTTAGAGTTAAAAAGAATAGATGATAATAAGATGAAATGGATAGAAATCTTTTTTGATACTATATATAAACATTACTGTAAGGGAAACAATAAAGTTTACCAATGGGAGTTACAGAGAGAATTAAAGTTTTTGAACTATCTTAAACTTTGTGGTGAATATCATGGAAGAGATGCAGATAGATTAAACTCTATAAAAAACCTATACCTACATATAAAGAATGGAACCATTTAGAAAAAAAGAAGGTAATAAACATTTCCTACAAAAACTCAATCAAGAAACAGGTGAGTTAGAGTGGATAGAAATTGATTTAACTTCACATATCAAAACAACACCAACTTATAGATACTACTTTGAACAAGAGTATCCTGATTATGTAACTGATTCAGAATATGAATAAAGACTATCCTTTTTGGATTAACGATTTCGATAGAATAAAGAACTACAATGAAAGGTATCCTTTAGCTTCTGATATATTTAAAGAACCTTCTGCTTTCTGGTTTGGTGATAATCCTAAGAAACCAAAACAACATATGGAGAAATCTATTCAAAGATTATTGAATAGAGCTAAACCTCAACTTCCTATATTAGTAATGTATAATATACCAAATAGAGATGTAGGTCAATATTCAAAAGGTGGAGCTTCATCACGAGAAAGGTATATAGATTATGTTGAAAGGTTTGCAAGAGGAGTTGGAGAATCATCACCTATTGTAATATATGAACCAGATGCTTTACCTCATTCAACTTTGTTATCAGATGAAGAACAAGAATGGAGATTACAACTAATGAAGGAAAGTTTACAAATGTTAACGGATAATTGTAATGGTATCTTTTATATAGATGTAGGTCATTCTTCTTGGTTAAGTCCAGAAAAGGTTGTAGAGTTATTAGATAAAATATCAAATCCTAAAGTTCGAGGTTTTTCTGTTAATGTATGCAATTATAGAACTACCGAAGAATCGTTGAGGTGGGGAAGGAAGATTTGTAAGTGGAGAGAAAAAGATTACTTTGTTATAGATACTTCACGAAACGGACAAGGACCAAATGAAGTAGAATGGTGTAATCCACCGAATAGAGGTTTGGGAATTCCACCAACTACAAATACTAAACACAAAAGATGTGATGCATATCTATGGATTAAGATACCAGGTGAATCCGATGGTAAGTGTAATGGTGGGCCAAAAGCTGGAAAGTTTTGGGGAGAACAGGCTGAGGAATTAGTTACAAATAAAATATAGATATATCAATATTTATATCTATGATAAACCTAGATGAATATAAGAGAAAAGGATTTACGATTGTTGAAAATTTCTTAACAAAAGAAGAGATTGAAATTGCTCAACACGAAACCTTGAAACTAAAAAGATGGTATAATATCTTTAAGAAAGATGGTCAGTTAAAAAACTTTGGTACAGGTAAGTATTGGAAAGGAATTGAAATGGCAGGTTTGTTAAGTAAACCATTGATGGAACTTTACACTACCAAAAAACAATACAATTTAGCTACAAGGGTTTTAGAAACAGATGAAATTTATTTATTCAACGAAGAGGTGGTTGTTAAAACTCCACATGAAACTTTTGATTTCTTAGTACATACTGATAATGAATTTGGACCAGACCCACAAGCTGCTTTAGATGGAGATTATCATTCAGTTAACATATGTTGGATACTAGATGATTTCACAGAAGAGAATGGCCCTATATCTTTTCGTAGTAAAGAAGATAACTGGTGGTATAAACCTCTTCCAAAAAAAGGAGATGTAGTTGTGTTCGATGGTAATACTGTACATTCTTCATCATACAATACTAGTGAAAAAGTTAGAAGATGTTGGGCAACTGTTTATACAACTAAGAGTGTGGGTAATATTTGGAATAATACTAAATGGCCAAATGAACATTGGAAGGGATTCTATACAGAACGATTTTGGAAAGTATGAAACATGGATATGAATTAATACATGATTTTCTAACAAAAGAAGAACATGAAAAATATTTAAAAACCTGTAATAGGGTTTATAATAATGCTTTACAGAATCCTAACAACGAACATTATACTTGGTATGAGGATAATCATTTAAACAAAATAGATGGTGCTGTTAAGTTTGAAAGAGAATTCTTAGAACTAGCTTCACATCCTATATTGGTAAAACGAGCAAAAGAAATATTAGATATAGATACAAATGTTGATATCTTTATTTCAAAGTTTTTTCCAATGAAACCAAATGGAGGTGTATCTACATTTATGCATCAAGATAATTACTACTTTAGAGATAACCCTAAAAAGATGGTTTCTTGTTGTGTTTACTTACAAGATACACATAAAGGAAACGGATGTTTAAGAGTAGCTAAAGATTCACATTTAAATGGATTGGTTGAACATGATACTATAAGTGAGGTATCTGGAATTAAATGGATTGGAGATGATACCCTTTCCAATTACGAAATAGTAGATTTAGAATTCCCTGCTCCATATTCGGTGTTTTTTCATATTGATTCTATACATGGATGTTATACAAATCAATCAGATAGTACACGATTTAGTTTAGCATGGGAATATGTAGATTCAACCTATAAAATAAAGAACAACCAACCCCATGTTTCATACGATAGAACTCCCACATTATGAAAACTTTAAGATTTAATACTCCATCAGAGTGGAACAGTTTACCGTATAATTATTTATATACAGGTATGTTGGAGTTATTACTTACCCTAAAAGATTCACTAGGGGAAGATACTCCCAAATCAATGATAGAAATTGGTTCTTATATGGGTGAATCCACAATGATGTTTGCTTCCGTTGGTATATTTGATACTATACATTCCATAGAACCACATAATGGTAGTGAAGAATTTAACAAATTATATGAATATTCTTGGGAAGATGTTAAAAAAGAGTATAAAATAAACACAAGAAACTTCGATAATATAATACATCATCAAGATTATAGTTACAATGTGGTAGATAAGTTCGAAGATGGTACCATAGATTTTATCTATATAGATGCAGAACATACATATGAATCAGTAAAAAGAGATTTAGAGTTGTATTTACCTAAATTAAAAAAGGGAGGTATCATTGGTGGACACGATTATCACGAAGTTTGGCCTGGTGTATGTAAAGCAATAGATGAAAAACTCTCTCCTATTACACGATTCATAGATACTAGTTGGATATACAAAAATAAATCCATTTAAATTTGGAATTGTAAAATAAATTTCGTATATTTGTATAACAAATTAATTTATAAAACATGAATGGAATATTATTATACCTTTTAGCAGGGTTAGTATGGTCTCTACTAAATGAAGGGAACATACAAAGTAATGGTCACAGAACTAGATTAATATTTTTCTGGCCAGTTACCTTCGTTGCTTTTATCATAGGCTTCATAGAAGCAGTAATAAATCAAAGTAACGAAGATGAGGAAATGTAACGTTTGTAATAAAACCAAACCAAATATCTTTTTTAAGAAAAAGAAGAAAACTTGTAGAGGTTGTGAAAGAACATTCGGTAATTACCTAATTAGGTTATTGGTAAAATCTCGTAGATTAACACCAGCTGAAAGATTAGGTAATAGATTGGGTTATATGGGTACAGCATTTATTATGATGTCTCCTTACTTATTACCCTATGATAATATAGGTGCTTGGACTTACTTAGCTGGTGCTATATTATCACTACCACAAGTATGGTTAGCAAAACAATGGAACTTAGTTATAGTTAACCTTAATTTATTAATCGGTTATGGAATGTATTTATTTGGATGAAAAAACTAATAGGAAATAAATTCGAAGATGAACACTACAAATATCTTGAAAGATTGATAAAATGGTATGCTAAAGATTCTGTTAAAAACTCTATTAAGATAGAGTGGTTAAGTGGTATAATGAAACAACAAATTTATGATGACCACCAAAAACGAATGCTGAATAAAATGGTAAAACAATACAACGAAAGAGGAAGAAAGGATGATTAGTTTTTCAGAAGAAGATTTAGAAGTAAAATTAGCTTATAAAGATTACAATTCTTTACCTCAACGAATCATGATGAAGAGATGGGAAGATTGTGATAGAGATGTTTTTAAATTTTGGGATTCTATTGAGTGGGATTCTACTTGGTTACGACATGATACCGAAGAAGAAAAGTATGCAAAAGATGTAACTAGAGAATTTAACCGCCATCCATTCAGAAAATTTATTTCAAAACCCAAAGAGTATTTAGATGTGATATAGTATCTTACATATACTCAACAACTACACTATTATTATTAAAAAAATATAATCAAAAATTTGGTATTCCCAAATTTATTTCGTATCTTTACATAGTAAAGAAGCCAAAGTGGTGGAATAGGTAGACACGAGGGACTTAAAATCCCTTGAACAGTAATGTTCGTGTGGGTTCGATTCCCACCTTTGGTACAAAAAATGGACCAGTAGCTCAGCTGGATAGAGCATCTGCCTTCTAAGCAGACGGTCACAGGTTCGAATCCTGTCTGGTTCACTAATTAAATTTTAACCTATTTATAAATATGGGACAAATTAAAGAAATTATAGAAGGTTGGGCCAATGTTATTAAAGATAACTTTGGTGTAATTGACCCTATAACAAAAACAATATCTACAAAACGTTTACTAAAATGTAACGTTTGTGATATAAGAGAAGGTAATATTTGTTCACCTTCAAAATTTGGTACAAATATAATAACGGAACGAAGAACAAATGGATGTGGTTGTAATATTGCGGCTAAAACTTTATCCCCAAGTTCCCAATGTCCGTTAGGTAAATGGTAAATATATAATATATGGATGATTTTGATAACGATGATTTCGATGATTTATTCGGTATGAATGAAGATAGTGAAAATGTAGGTTCTTCTTTGGGAGATAAAATTCACCGTCTTATGTTTATTAACGATTTAGAGTTACATCGTTCAAGTCCTGTTCCATTAGACCCTCATGAATTTGAGGTTATGTTCGGTAAACCATCTAATGATGATTTAAGAATAATGTCGCAAGTACTAATAACTGATATACATAAATTCAAATATGATTTCGTTGTAGATAAATGGGGATTAGATTGGATTGAAGATATACTACAATTTAATGTGTTTGTAGAAGAGTATGAATTATGTTCAATATTTAAAGAAGTATTAGATATCAGTAGAAAAAAATTGCATGTGGATGATTTAATTTAAATGTCTAACTTACTAAAATACAAGGATAAGGTTGTTATAATCAGTGCCAAACGTGGTTCACGTTTATTTAAACAAGAAGTAGAAGAACCTCTTTCAAAAACCATATTATCTTATTCTGGTAACGATATAGCTTCTTGGTCGGAAAGCGTTAGAAAAAATTTCTTCAATGGTTTCGAATTACAAAATACAAAAGTTTATCTCTTAAACCGAAATCCAATTGGACATATATCAAGTGGATTATGGAATTGGTTTGAAACCCTAACTCGTAAAGATAACTTTCTCGGTGATTATAAAGATAAGTTTATATATGTAACCTCAACAAAAGAGTCAACAGATGTAAATGATGCATCAGTAAAATTAAAAGATGAGATATCTCAATTAGAATTATTGGATATTCTTAATCTCCATATTGATTGGTATAATAAAAATAAAGAAGTATTAATTGGTGATGTTATCGGTAATGATTACCACCTTAATACAGACCAATTAAAAATTAAACTTCTAACAAAGTATTTAGATGTTGAGGTAGTTGATATAGAAAAGGTACCTAATCTATTACAACATCTTGGGTTTGGTTATAATGATAAGTTTAATAACTACCATAGAAGTAGATTCTCTCAAAAGCAATCAAAGTTATTTTATAGTATGTTCTTAGAATATATGTTAACTCAAACACCACAATGTATAATCGATGGTTTCAAAAAGATATATGGTAAGTGTAGTGTTGTTCGTGGTTCTTCATTACATAGAATAGATAAAGATATCACTCTTATAAATCATGTAAAAAGAGAAGTTAATCTCTATGAGGAAATCAAAAGTATATTGTGAAAGACTGCAAAAAAATATTACTCATATCTAAACCAAGAAGTGGTTCTACTGTTTTCTTAGACCTTCTTCATTATCTTTGTGGAGTTAGTAATGTTTATAATGAACCAGGTATCCCACAAGAAGAAAGAGTTTTTGAATCGTTACTTAATAAGGGTGAACTATTGGTAAAGTTTATAGTTTCACAAGATAAAGGATACACAAATAAATTCGTTACACGAATCGATTGGGATAAAATAATAATTCTTCGTAGGAATGATAAGGATAGTATGTTAAGTATGGCTCATCAATATATGCATGATATGATATTTGAAGACCCTCATAATAAATGGCGTACTAATTATAAACAACAAAAAGAGGAGGATATCGTAATGCCAGAATTTATTCCACCATTATATAAAGAGTTAGAATTAAGATTTGAAGAGATACTCGGTATGAATGATAATATAATTGAGCTCACCTATGAAAACCTTTATAATAAAGATAGAGGTATAAGAAGAAAAGAATTAAATAAGATAATAGATACTAATGATATCCATTGGTTAGTACTTAAGAACGTATTAGATAAATTAGACCCAAGGTTTAAATATACAAATGTATGGAACCAACCCAATCCTACACTAATATAAGCTAAAAGATTACAACCTCGATTCCCCCAACTCCCATTTAAACGAGCTACAAACC
>MDTG01000599.1_pt1 | contig 11544 bp, 12 predicted proteins | sample 811421 | NCBI WGS metagenome assembly MDTG01 (sample SAMN05326645, study PRJNA326480) | marine metagenome | isolation source: seawater | place: Pacific Ocean: South East | collected 2011
CTAAGTATATATTCACCGGAAAAGACAATGCTGAGAAGTATGTATACATTACTAGTAACTGTCCAATATTTGTTTCTTGAAAATCAACGCTCCATGCTACCATTAATAGTATAATACATGCGGTATGATGTAGACGGGTGCTAGTTGGTAGATTTTTAACCATATATAGACCTACACAATCATTGGATACATACATGGAAGCTACATGTTTGATAAGCTCATTGTGCCATTTATTGTGCCATATTATATCCGGTATGACAAGAATACTAGCGAATAATACTAGTAGTGCGAGATATACTCCTTTAATTAAATTTTTTACCACATAATGCTTCCTATCCGCAGTTAATCTATCAAATTTTTCAGTATTATATTTTAGATAATTCTCCGTGTGCGTGTAAGAAAAGTAAAGTAATGTACACGATAGGATAAATGTAACTATGAACATCATATAGTATTACATATTATTTTTATTTATAGGAATAAATGCCCAATTCTCACAGTCTCTTATTATAATGCCCTTATAGTGTTCATTGAAATATTTTTTGGTCATATTGCTGGTCATAGGCATTCCAATAATATATTTTACCGATATACCATATGGATTGCATCTATACTCCTCTACAGCTACATCCCGTAAGTAATAAAACTCGTGGTATAATTGCAACTCTTGTTTTATCTCGTCCGCATTATTGGGTATACATAATTCACCTCTATCAAAATCAACACAAGTATTATTGAAACATGTGGTACAATCTTCACATTGAAAATCATATTTACAGGCTAGAACTAGAGGTAAAAATAAATAGAATAGTTTCATATAATCAATTACATTTATTTTATATAGAATGATTATTCTTAAACCATAGGACACATAATCTCAGTCCCATTACTACTGGTCCATGGTGCATCCACATCTTTACTCGCAATTGTAACGATACCCCATATATAGAATACCAATAGGGTTATACCCCATAGACAACCGAAACAACTGCTGGATATTGTTATACACACCAATGCCTCGTCACGCTCTTCGTCATCCTTATCGTCATTACAAAATGTAACACAACACATTATGATGAGTGCCAACGCCGGTGGTCCAAATACGACTGCCATATACACACTAAATATATCCCATCTCCCTATATTTCCGAACCCAGAACCAAATACACCGGTGAATGGGATAGATTGTAGTACAATTGCAGGTACGAATGGTTTTCCTGCAGGTGTACATCCACCAATGGTATCATATGCCCAACAATCGAGAACATAACAATTTTGTGTATTGTTGTTCCATTTTAAACAACGTGCATGCTCCATTTCTTTGCATGATATAGTAGAAAGTCTCTTAGATCTTAATTGGGTTGCAGAAACAACTGTGAGTATGGATATAAATAAAATAAACTTCATTTTAGTAAAAAATATTAATATTTATAGAATATTTTTAACTCCAGATTGTCCCTAAAGGGTGGGTATCTTGTCCCGGTGACTATATACATATGTTAGAGCAAATACAACAGCGCTTGTGTTTCAACACATAATACAAAATATTAGTGGAAATAAAGATAATGTACTTACCTTTTTATTGATCCATGACATTGCACATCCTGTGCCACATAACTCACCGCCAAATGGAGTAGTTACCCACTGAGGAGTAATAATCGTTTTATTATTTTTCGTTTTCATTCGCACACTTGGGTGCCCATTACAATTCTCACAGAATTGACGTTCACTGTTCCATATTATGTTTTCCATGTCTAGGTAATCGTTTTATTTTTGGTGTGCATGCGATCATATGGAGACCTTTAACCTCATGTTTGTCCCGACGGATAGTCCATACCTTTCCGTAGTTGTCGAAGTTCATATCCCTATCAAATTGCTTTTCCAATGCTCTCTTGAGGTAATATCTGTTATTATGTTTGAAGAAATTGGATTCCCCATTTGCACAATACAATTTGATTGGTTTATCTTGAGTGGACCATATATTCCCGCCAATTCCTCCACGTAGTCTTAATACAAGATGGAGGGTCGCTTCTTTTTGAATATTATAATCCGATAGAGTTCTACCGTCCTCCAGTTGCTTTCCCGCGAAGATAAGACGCTGCTGGTCGGGTGGAATGCCTTCCTTGTCTTGAATTTTTTGCTTTACGTTTTCAATAGTATCCGATGGTTCAACATCGAGAGTAATAGTTTTGCCGGTAAGAGTTTTAACAAATATTTGCATTTATAAAATTATTAGAGACTTATATACTCTGATTTTTATTTTTAATACAGCTTCTAGAAGGCTTCGGCTATTATTCGCAAACACATAGGGTTCGTGTCTTTATATGGAGCGTATGAAGATGATTCCGAAGCATGTAATATTTTAAATTTTAAATTTATCATTTTTTGTTTTAAATTTTCCAAATTGATATATCTCCTATAGTGTTTAGTTGCATACGATGTAGACTCACTATTTTCGGATTTTCCTTTACTCAATGGGTCATTTGATGATCTACATTCGATTGCTATATACTTACAGTTATTGGCAGTATACTTTAATAGTTTATCTTCAACTTCTTCATTCACAGAATGCAATGAAAATCTACTATACAGTATATCAAACTGTCCCTCTAAATCGCCCATGGACATTAGTTTGAATGTAGTTAGATCCTTATTTTCCGGTAGAACCGCATTGTCTACACCAGTGACTGAATATTTGCATCTGCCAAAATAATATGCATCTCTTCCATTTCCACACCCGACATCTATCATAGTTTTTATGTTTCGCTCTGAAATATAAGTACGTAACCATATGGCAAATGGTGATGGTGGTGAATAATCATTCTTGTTAGTACTATAATAATTTTCCCAATACTCTGTATCCATTTACATGTAATTATTATGTTATTATATGGTTATTTTTTAAAGTTCATGGATTGTATTTTTTGGTACTTAATTACAATCATTATTCACCATGCCTTTAACGAGTTCTTTAAAATTAATTTTTGGTAGCCACTTTAATTTACTTTTTGCTTTACTAGAATCGCCCAATAAAGTATCTACTTCGGCGGGTCTAAAGTATTCTTTTGATATGGTTATTAATTCTTTACCAGATATACTATCATATCCAATTTCATCCAGACCTGTACCTTTCCATTTGATATCAAACCCCTTCACTTTAAATGCTTCTTCCACAAATTCCCTAACAGAATGATATTCGGTAGTAGCTAATACATAATCATCTGGTTCTTCTGCTTGTAACATCAACCACATACCGTATACATAATCTTTAGCATGACCCCAATCTCGTTTGGCGTCTAGATTTCCTAATACTAATTTAGACTCTGCACCTGACAAAATTTTATTTAATCCTGACGTGATTTTACGTGTCACAAATTTTATTCCACGCCTTTCTGATTCGTGATTGAATAGTATACCACTACATGCAAACATCCCATAAGATTCTCTATAATTTTTAGTAATCCAATAAGCATACACCTTCGCTACTCCATATGGCGAACGCGGATAAAATGGTGTTGATTCTGTTTGTGGTGTTTCTTGTACTTTTCCATACATTTCCGACGACGAAGCTTGATAAAAACGGACACGTGAACATAAGCCGGTTGACCGTATAGCTTCCAATAAACGTAATGTACCCAATGCATCTACATCGCCAGTGTATTCTGGTATTTCAAACGAAACTTTAACATGACTCATAGCAGCCAAATTATATATTTCAAGTCTGTCAAATTTATAATTATTTTTGATTTCATTTAAAACATGTATTAAACTTGAAGAATCTGTCAAATCACCATACCTTAAGTGTATTTGTAAGTGATCAATTCGATGAGTATTCAAATTGGATGCTCTTCTTATAATACCAAATACAATGTAATTTTTCTCGAGTAATAATTCAGATAAATAAGAACCATCTTGCCCTGTTACACCTGTTATTAAAGCTATTTTTTTCATTTATAGTATATATGTTGTCTATTTATATATAAATGTTTAAGAATCTACCCGAAGAATTAAATAAAAAAATTATGAATTATTTTTCCCATGGTTTTAAATGTGTGTTTTGTAAAGTTAATTTTTATGAAGGTTGTTGTGATCCCCATGGAAGTGAACATTGTTGTAGAGACTGTACATCCCATCTTATGTATGAGAGAGGTTACATGGGGTTTTTTGAAAATAAAATATTTATTAGAGGCTCTTAAAAAATTTTTTAGTGTTCTCTATTCCCTTTTTAAATGGTGTAAATTCCATCGTGGGATACCAATCTTTAAAATATAACGATTTTACGTATCTATTTATCTGTCCGTCTGTGTAATTCTTATTAAATACTACTTTATCTGATAATAAATAGGCAAATTCTTTGATTGAATATTGTTCATGGGGTGCACATATAATACTACCAGTATTAGGTGGATGTGTTACGGCATACTTTATTATTTTTGCAAAATCTAAATTGTAAAGAAATTGTCTGTTTGCTGAACCAGTACCCAATACTTCCAATTCTTTATTTCGTAGTGATTTTTGTATTAATGTATTTACTACATTGTTTGATTTAATTAGTGGACCATACATACTAGACGGAATCAATGTGAACCAATTCCATTTACACCTGTTTCTAATATTTTCCACCTGTATATGCATAGATCGTTTAGACATCGCATATTCTGCATAAGAAGGGTGTGGTTTTCCAGAGTATATATCATTTTCACTGAATTCGCAGTTTTTATCTGGGAACACACAAGTCGATGATACTGCTATCAAATTTCTGATATTTAATTCATATGTACATTTTAGTACATTCGTGTTTATAAGTCTATTATTTAAACCAATGTCCATACTGTCACTTATATTCTTGTATATACCACCGACGTCAGCTGCCAAATGAATTACATGTGTTGGTCTGATTTGGCGAAATAAATTTAAAGTTTGTTCATAGTTTTTTAGATTACAATCTCTACTTCCTATGAAATAATACTTGTCTTTAGAATCAACAATCGTTTGTAGTGTTTGACCTATCATGCCAGTGCCACCAGTCACTAAAATATGACGCATGGGTTGCCATTTAAACGAATCGAATATATTTTGAATAATTGATGCGTCTTTATCTGACATAATATTATTATGTAAACCTATAAACAGACCAGATTTATGTATCTGTTCTGCCCCCGGGTAATCTGATGGGATTACATTTATATTATAGAGCTTATGAAATGGTTGTCTTGTCATATTACCTGATATGACCGGTCTATGTTCTAATCCATTGGCGGTTAAATGAGCTTTAAAATCTTCCAGTTGATGCTCATATCCGCGGTTAAGTAGTATAACTACACCAAACCATGCGGGGGCACCATTTGCATTTAGAAACGAATAATAATTACTTTTTTTCCATATTTTCATAAAATTAATTTTCCGTGCTTCAATTACACTGTCTATTTTCTTTAATTGAACACTCCCCATAGCTGCCTGTATATCCATAGGGCGAACATTAAACCCGGTATTTATAAATAGAAACCGCGGATCTATTTCTGGGTACTTAGTCTCTATTAATTCTTTCTCTGGAAGATGTCTTGTCCAGCCGTGTGCTCTTAAACATAATAATAATTCGTAATCTTCTTTCGTTTTACATACTACCATTCCTCCTTCGCCAGTAGTAATGTGATGACTATAATAAAAAGAATAGGTTCCAAATCTACCAAATGTACCTAGATACTTGTTATCAAATGTACTACCTAATGCTTCACACGTATCTTCAATTACATGTATATTTTTCGTAATTTTTGTAAATTTTTCCATATCACAACAGTTACCTATCACATGTACATTTACAATAGCAGACGGGCTATGATGGTCTATTTTTTTTTGTAAATCGTCCAATGATATATTACATGTAGATGGATCCACATCAACGTAAATTGGTGTATATCCCGCTTGTATGATAGGAAACACGGATGTAGACCAACACACGGCTGGTACTAAAATTTTTTTGTTATGTAATTTTGGAGCAGCTGGATTTACCAATGCTGCTACAGCTAACAAATTGGCAGAGGAACCTGAGTTTACCATCACGGCATATGGACTCTTCATTTTTTTGGCGAATTCTGCTTCAAATTGTCGTACTTTTTCACCATAAGTGATATGACCGGATCTTATAGTTTCAATCATCGCATTAACTTCTTCTTCGTCAAACATTTTAGATGTAAGTTTTAAAAAATTCATTTATAAAATATTTTGGTATTTATATAGTAAAAATTAAAAAAAGTATTTTTTAAATCTCTCAAGAAGAAACGATTCACAAATATGTATTTTTTTACCTGTTAAACAGCCATGTTCGGGTACCTTTTTCATCAGAGGTAAATTTAATACACCATAATCTTTCTTTAATATCTCATTTAACATAGTAATGTCTTTTGCTTTTGGATATTTCAAATGAACTAAGTTTACCCATTTAAATTTAGACGCGACAAGATGCGTATTCGGAAAACAATATTTTGCTACATGCCACGCTACTAATACACCATGCCACCATGAAATGTCAGTTCTATGTTCTGACAGCGGATAATAATAATGTAATTTGTCATATCTGTGTGAAATTATTGCTGGGTCTACGCAGGTCTGATACCCAGTTATTCTTTCTCGAATGGGATCTACCGGCGCAGTTGTTATCTCATTTGACTGAAGTAAATAATCATTGTAATCTTTCCAGTCTCGATCTAATTTTACATCATAATCAATATGTGTAATATATCTAATATTCCCACTGTATTTTAAAGCATGTTTTAACATGAAATTGTGCCCAGTAACGTAATTTGTACTATTATCGAATATGCATCCGCTACATGGCTTGTCATATGAATGGTATAGCATGTCTGCCTGTGATATACTGGAGAAAATACGATTCCATTTCTCGTATGAATATGCTGGACCTTGAATTAAGTATAAATTTTTTATTTTCGAACAATACCTACCTTCTTTAAGTGGTGTTTTATCCCAAATATATTTTCTCAAATTCGGAGTTCTCCAATCTTTTCCATAAAATTGTAATAATACATCCTCCACCGGAAATGGAACCTTCACAACTAAATTTCCCCATTTTTCTGTTGTTGTTCCGTCACATGTATATGAACATTGATTAACTTTCCCATTTATTGTCAAGCCACTTACATATCTATTATTGATATGTCTTATTGTAAATAAATCACATTTTTTCCCATTTCTTACCCATGCTTCCTCATACCCAGTTTTATCTATGAGCCCGAATTTTTCTCTCATACGCCATCCTTCCATTTTTAATGATTTTTTCAATAACCCATTGTATGTTTTAAACCATTCCCATTCTATAGCTATATCCAAATCGTCGTGTGGTAATTTACAATCTCTATACCAAAACAATAGACTTCCACCATATAGTCTATACGGGACATTTAAGCCATTCAATATATTGATCATACTGTTAAAATTATTGAAAAGTGGACCAGATGGATTTGTCTTACAATGCTTGGCACAATACCTTATTTTTGGATCATCTTTAAACTTGAAATACCTGTGACGAAGACTCTTATATTCACTTGTATCGACTTTAGGTTGATGTTGTAATTTAAAATTATCACAATAAACTATACGTGTATTTGTGCGCGATAAGTTGCCAAACCACCATGTATGCTCTTGTAATTTTCTTCTTTCTTCCCATGGGTGCAATCTTAAAAAGGAAGTTCTTGTTAAAAAAAGATTTAAAACTCTACGTGTTTTATAACATTTATCGTTATATTTTGTAACAATACCTTCACAAATATGTAAAGTATTGTCTATATATCTCAAATCTGCTGCATATGTCTTACCATCCAACGAACCACTTACTATATCTACGTCATTAAGTAAATTTTTCGCATAGAGAAGATCCACTTTATCTGTAAATAAAAAATCATCATCAACCACGAGTACAAATTCTGTTCTCACATGAGCTACCGCCGTATTCCTACCTTTCGATAACCCGCTATCAAATGGTATTTTAATATATTTAACACCGTTATAAAATTTATCTTGCATATTATGTCCATCATCTACTACAATAATTGGCAAATTATACTTCTTACGGATACTATTTATGAATATATTTGTCTTCTTATATCGATTCATGGTTTTTATAATGATTGTAATACCATCAAAATAATCATTGGGTGGTATATCTGACCCAAATTGTACACCAACACCATTCTTTATTTTGTCTACTTTATTATTAAGTCTTTCAAATAAAGTATATTCCATATTATGACATTGTATATATTTTCCAAATCCAGATTTAGACCATACTTGAACGTCGGAACGTCTAGGAGGTGTCATTTTTTTACTTAGTTTGTTGTTATCTGGGGTACTTATTACACCTTTCGCTCCCAAATCAATAAATTTTTTAAATATTTTTATTAAGTTGTCCGGATTGACTAAATGTTCTATGACATCTGCAGAAACAAGTATTGAATTCTTTATTATTTCCTCCGGTATATCAGGCATATCTTTATTTAAATTGTATTCTTTCAATATAACCCTATTCTTATCAATTTGATGAAATTTTTTTTGTGCCGACTTAATATTAGCACCAAAATCAATACCTACAACATTAAACCCTAGATTGTATAAATAATGGAGTTTTTTACCCGACCCACAACCAATGTCTATGATCCATCCACGATTATAACGTTCAGCCATTGTTATAGCGCGGTTATACACATTATACTGATATAATTTATCTTCTCTAGGACTTGTATCTGTATCGTAAACAGGATTTGTATTTCGTCTATATCCCGGCAGAGATTGTGATAAACAAGAAACAGTTCTTTTTTCATGTAATATTTTATTTGGGTTATTACATTTATCGAAATAAAATGTTATTCCATCATTTATCCATTTTGGTAATATGGTCCTATCAAACCCCCTAGCTACTTCGGAAGATCCACATCCATTATTTTGTCCAATTTGTCCATAATGCATAATTAAAGACTTGTTGGGAATCATCATCTTTATCTTACGTCGTTTAAATATAGATACAAAACCCCAATCGAATATAGAACTCTTGTGTTCTTGTAACATTTTTTTAACTATTGATTTTTTCATAACCGTGCCAGCTGACCCCATTGATTTTTTTTCACATAAATCTCCTTTACAATTAAAGGTTTTATGATGTGGAGCATTTGAATGATACAGAGACATAACACCATCAGTAGCGTCTATATGTTTAAGAATAAAGTCACGCCAATGCCTCTGGAATATTAAATCTGTATCCACTGAAAATATAAGATCAAAATCTGTTGTAAGAAAATACTCAAACATTCTACGGATATTTGCATCTGATTTTAATCGTTTTGTACATGGGAAGAAATGTATATCTTTTCCATACCATTCACGAAGTTCCTTTTCACCATATTCGGTAGAACAATCGTCAAAAATATACAATGAATTTGACGGTATTTTATGATATTCTCGAATTACTTTAGCATGAAATTTGGTATAGCCGGCACGGTTAAATGTAGGTATAGCTATCATTATTGTAGTATGTTTCTCTGGTGTACTTGTAGTGATAGGTGCCAGTGTACTTGTAGTCGTGACCTTCGGTTCCGGATGCGAGTGACGTAAAGTGCTAGGAGTAATTGGTAAATATACCTCGGTTGGGGTCATCAGTGACCCGTAATATAACATAAGTATAGAAGCAGCTGATAAAACAGCAATCATTATCATATGGTCACCTCTCATAGTTTTAATACCCACAATATTCATATATATAGGGGTCAAACCCCTAAGGCAATCAATGATATTCGAATATATATATTGTATAATATTTTTATATTATGAACATAATAAATGACGTTAATGATTTGGCAAATTGGGCTACTAGAAAGTCTGCTACATCAGGCAAATCGAAGAAAAAAAAGAAGGTGAAAAAAGAAAAGAAGGTGAAAAAACCCAAAAAAAGTCTAAAACAGAGAGCTAAAGGTGGTGCGAAGGCTGTCAAAGGTGCAATTAAAGGCGCGAGAGCATCAATGGCAAAAAAACGTATGAAGAAACGTAAAAAAATAATAGATAAACAGCAAGGTAAATCGAACACGGTAATGTCTGCATTAAAAAAAAACCCATTGTTTCCAGCAGTAGAAGGTAAAGTAAATCTCAAGAATTATAAAGCAGTACGAAAATATGTAAAAACTTTTAAGAAAAAACCCCTATTAAAATTACTAAAAAAATATGCAAAAATAGAAAAGAAATTGGCAAAATTAAGAAAAAAGCAAGATAAAGACGCAAAAATAGCAAATGCGTCATTTGATTTTGAGTTAGATGAAGAGGAATACGAATATAATTCTGAATTATCTGACAGTGATTACGAGTATGAATACGAAGAAGATGAAATTAATTTAAAATTCTAATAGTATCTTTATCAATAGCCACATGTTTTAATAACCACATATACTGTTCTGGTCTAAATCCCTCTAATGCCGCATTAATCACATTTATATCCTCTCGTATTAATGTTTGTATAGTCTCTAAATCCCTATGTACAGAAATATTTACTGGTGGCATCTTCCTCCAGCATAAATGTGTGGGATTACTTTCCGTATTGTGTATGTACAAATATCTCTGCCTATATATCACATCTCTTTTTAGTCTATCTACAAATTTTTTACGCACAAAATAGCATGCCTGTAGCCTTAGTATGTATGGTCTAATCTTATTATGTGCTGCTCGAATTTTGTAGCGGGACAAGGTTCGTCGATACACATCTTTATTTATATACAGTATATCTACAAGATTATCTAAATATAAAAATAAATATGCAAGTAGATCGTATGGTAACAAAACCATTTAGGAAAATGAACCCGAAGGATATAGTAAAATATATCTGTACCAGTGACATGGATAGTGTCCGGAGAATTTTCAAAAAAGTATACAATACAGAAATTAAGACGTATATACAGGTCGGAGAGGAAGCGACACTTGACATTGGAAATGATATTCCTATTCCATGTGGTATATTATACTTAAAGGACAGACGTCATTATGCAATAGGTGTTGCGACACAACCGGGTACTGTAGATATCGATTCTACATATCAGGTGACCATTCCCATTCAAATTAAGTATACATTATGGGGACCCAGACAACGTGAACCATGGCAATACTTGCAAATATTGAAATCCATAAATTGGAGAATCGATTTCTATAAGTCACCTAGGTATATGAAAAAAAGTGAAATAGCATTATTCGAGCGTAGTCGTTGGATGATATTTGCATTTTGGGGGGAAGACTTAGATAAACTCATCCAATTAGAACTCGAGTTGATGACAAAACTTATGAGAATCGATAGTAGGAAAGGCGGTAGTATGAAAAATGATATACCAAAATTATATGGTCTGAAAAACTTGAAGGAATTGAGAGTATACATCACCGAACAGTACAAGAGAACGAAATTTTCATTCAATGCGATAGAGGAGGAATTTCTACAAAAAGTAGATATAGCAGATCATATAAAATATGTTTTAATAGAAACTATGAATTAATTTTTTTAAAATA
>MDTG01231412.1_pt1 | contig 11543 bp, 9 predicted proteins | sample 811421 | NCBI WGS metagenome assembly MDTG01 (sample SAMN05326645, study PRJNA326480) | marine metagenome | isolation source: seawater | place: Pacific Ocean: South East | collected 2011
ATAATGCTTATTCCGCCCAGGTGGTGAAATTGGTAGACACAAGGGACTTAAAATCCCTCGAGGGAAACCTCGTGCCGGTTCAAGTCCGGCCCTGGGCACCAAAAGATGGTATAATTTTTTACGATGCTACAAGAGCTTTGGAAAGAAAAGTTTAAATATTTATCAATAATATTGATTTCAATTTTATTCTTTTTTTCACTCTCTTTTTTAACAAAAATAACTTATTCCAGCTCTGCTCTTTTAAAGCCGAATGATTTCAGACTAAATCAAGAACAAAACCCAGGATTCAATTTGGGTTTTTCATTCACTGGACTTAATACGTCTCAAGGAGAAGTAGAATTAGCTGTAGAAACACTTAGATCAAAAGATTTTTTTGCATCATTGCTTGATCAAGAAGATATTAGTCTTAAAGAAAGATTAATTAATATGAATAATTTAAATGAAAATGCTAATTTTGATATTTTATATGATTCATTTCATAGAAATAATCTGGATATCTTTAGGAATACAGATAATGAATTTATTAGGGTCTCAGTAAATTTTACAGATCCAGAAATAGCTAAATTATTGGCAGATAAAATCATTATGGACTTAAATAGCTTTGCAAGAGAAAGAGAAATAATCTTAGCTAAAAATTCTATTCTTTTTCTTGAAGCGCAATTGGAACAAAAATCTACAGCAACAGTTGTTGATGCAATTTCTAGTTTGATTGAGAGAGAATTTAAAAAATTGATGTTGGCTGAAGTAAATTTAGATTACGCATTCAGAATAATAGATTCTCCTCGAGTTCCAACTGAAAGATCTAAGCCAAGAAGATCTCTTTATGCCTCTCTTGGTGCTTTTTTTGGTTTTTTTGCATGCCTACTAGTTTTTTTTATTAAAAGAAAATTTAATTGAAAAATTATATTTCAAATTCTTTCTTAATCTTTGCTGCTTATATTTTTGTTTTTTACTTTATTCCTTATCTTTTATTTATAAATTTTGAATCTGTATTTCAAAGAGAGTTCAGGCCTTCAGTAGAGTTATTAACTATATTTTTCGCAGTTCTGGTTGTCTCTTTTGGTTATTTTGTTTCATTTTTTTCAATACACTCCTGCACAAAAAATTATATTTTTGATGTTAGGGATACAAACTATCTAAATTCGAACTATTTTCTTATTTTTAAGTCAATAATTTTTTTAGTTATCTCAATATATTTTTTTATTTTCATAGGAACTAGCTATAGGCAGACAGGTTTATCTTTAAGTGGCTATGGATATTTAGGTTTTATATCTCTTATTTGCTTAGCTTATTTGAAGACAGAGATTATCTTCGATTTAATTAGCTTCTTAAACGGAAAAAAACTTTCCTTAGATAAAAAAATATTTAAATTTTTTGGAACTTTTGTGCCTATTTCCTTATTAGTTAGTGGAGCATTTAGTATCCCATTTGTCTTGGTCAGTTTTCTGTTGTACTTTCCTTTAGAGTCATTCTCTAAGATATTTAAACTAAATTTCATTAAAAGCATTATTATCTTTTCTCCTGCAGTTTTTTTAATGGCGTTTCTTATAATTCTAGTTGGATTTGGTAATAAATATGATTTTGATGTTGTTTTAAATAGTATGCTTGACCCAGAATTTCAAAATTTTATGAAGGAATATATTATTTGGAGGCTATCAATATATTTTGTATCTATACAAAGTGTATTCGATAGTTTAAATGCTGGAATATTCGATAGCTATTTATCTTTTAAAACGAGTTTAGAATTGTCATTTGATCGTCTAGGTGCTCTATTGGATTTAAGCGTATATCAAAATGAGGTGCGAACAATTGAAAGATTAAACTTTTTATATCTGTTTCCACAAAACGATAATTATATTTCTGGCACTTCACCAGGCTTAGTAGCAGGATTACTAATGTCAGGAAGTGCAATTTTTTCTATAATTTATGTGCTTTTTAGTTCAGCAGTTATTTCTCTATTAACTATGACACTAAAAAATAAGATCACAATATTCTCATCAGCTATGATAATGCTTTATTTTTTATTTCTTTTTGATAATCCAATGAAATTTTTAGTATTCCCAGAAGTTGAATTAACGCAACTATTATTATTCTTATTATTCTTCTCATTTTATTTTAAAATAAGAAAAAAAAATGGATAGTAACACATACAAAAGAAATGATTTCATAAGAACTGCTTATATTTCATCTCTTGCAGTCATGTCATTTTTAAAGAAAGCAATTACTTTTAACAAACCGCTAAATCAAGATAAAGATGCATTAGAAGGATTAAAGAATAACGGCTTTGTAATTATTAAAAATATTTTTTCTGATAGTGAAATTCAAGCACTCTATGAAAGCACTTTATCCTTTTTAGATAATGAAAATACGAAAAATTACAATGGAGATTTTAGAAGATTCAACGCAAATCAGTCTAATGATATAAATTCAGTCTATTCAAAGAATAGTTTTATTACAGATTTAATGACTGGATATCTAGGTTATAAACCTAAGTTCGATTCCACATTGGCTGCAAATTTAAAATTTACTGAAAATAATCTTGGTTCTGGTCAAGGATGGCATAGAGATAGTTATTCTAGACAGGTAAAATCAATAATTTATTTAACTAAAGTTACAAACAACAATGGGCCTTTTGAGTATCTTAAGGGGTCCCATTCATTCAAGAATATTTTAAGAGATTCGATCTTTTTAAATAAAATATCTGATGGAGGCTACAATCAGGTACGGTATAGCCCTGAAGAAATTGACTATCTGATTGAAGAATATAATTATGAGAAAATAATTATGCCTGGAGATATAGGCGATTTAATAATTGCAGATACAAGAGGCTTACATAGAGGGCATCCAATAAAAGAAGGCCATAGAGTAGCATTAACAAATTATTTTCAAGATTTATCTTTAAGATCTTTCTTTTCTTGAGCTACAGCTCTTCCTTTTAAATTTTCCCAATCCTTTTCTGGCCTGACTTCCAAGTTTGTCTGCCAAGCTCCCTTAACAGTATTTATATTGATATCATTTTTTTCAGCAAAATTAATCAATGCTTGTATATCTTTTGGAAAGCACGAACCACCAAAACCTTTTTTTCCATCATGTCCTGGCACATTTACATGAGAATGACCAATTCGCCCATCTCTTAGATATCCTTCTAAAACAGTAGGCCAGTCTGCATTAATTTTTTCAGCTACAAGCTTCATCTCATTAAGAAAAGAAATTTTTGTAGCAAAATAAATATTACAGACATATTTTATTAATTCTGCAGTTTCATAGTCTGTTTCTATTACAGAAATACTTTCTCCGAATCTATGTTTAAAAAATTGACTTACTTTTCTTACATTTTCTTTTTCACCACCGAGTACATATCTGCTTTGATTAATAAAATCAAATAGGGCAGATCTTTCAGTAAGAAATTCAGGATTAAAAACTATATTTAAATTTTTGTATTTTTTTTGAAGGATTCTTGATGTTCCAGGAATTATTGTAGATCTTATTAAAATAATATTGTCATTTCTTTTATTTATATTATTTACATCATTAAGACACTCATCGAGTATATCTAAATGAATAGATCCATCATCATTTGCAGGTGTTGGCACCGAAACAAATAAAAAATCACTTTCATTTACTGTTTCAGATAGAGTAGCATTAGATCTCGATTCTACTTTGTCGTATATTCTTATGCCTGCTTTATATCCTACTGCTTCAGAAAAGCCATGCGCAGCAGCAGAACCCACAAACCCTTTTCCTATAATTCCTATGTTGTACATATTTATGACTAAGAAAGAAGTATTATATTCTAATACCGAAAATCAGACTAGATGTTAAATAAATTATTTGATTTCATTAGGAATAAAAAAAACTATATTCTTTTTGTATTTGCTAGATCTGCAGGACTTATTGTTAAACCATTAACATTATTTCTGTTGATCAATTTTGGCTTAGATTTCGATGCTGAACTATATTCAAAATATTTAATTTGTTTGATTTCTATTTATTCAATATTTAAAGCCCCATTGCATTTTGATTATTACAAATTATTTTTTTCCCTATCAAAGAAAGTTGAGTCTATTCAAACAGGGGCTTTGTATAAAATTAGAACTATTAGTTTAACTATTCTACTTTCACCTGTTTTATATTTATTGATATATGCAATATTTTTAGATCATTCTATTAGTATTTTCGTTCTAATAGCACTTATTACTGAAAAACTATTCGATGAAGTGCAAAGGTTTCAGCAATATTCTAAATTTTTTATAGAATGGTCAGCTCTATTTCTTTTTAAAAACTTCATTCCGATAGTATTCTGTTTTTTTATAGCTAGATTTCGAACAGAGAATATCTTCTTATATTTCTTAGTAGCTTCCATATTCTCTAATATATTTTTTACGTATTTATTCTCTTCATTTAAGCTAAAAATCACGTATAAATACTTTCTAAAAGCATTTTCTTTTTTTTCCGATGTGCTTAAGAAGCTTTTTCATGACCATGGCTTAAAGTTTCTAGTCATTATTTCTTTTACGTTTTTTATGCAAATAGACAGACTTTATATAACCATTTTTCTGGGTTCTGATAATTTAGCTGATATTTCTTTTATGGCACAAATAGCGAATGGCATTCCCATATTATTTGGCTTCGCATTTATACACTCTAGGAAAGCATTTTTTACTCGAAAAACAGATAAGATTCGAAATCTTATAAATCTATCTAAAGCTATTGTTTTCTTCATTTTTCTTCTTCCATTTTCAATAGGCTTTTATTACTTTATCTTGAAATTAAGTAGTGTGGAGCTGATATTCTCTAGCCATTTCATTCTATTTTATTTCTTGTCCTTTAGCGTACTTTCTTTAGATATGATATTTAATGAATATCAATTCTGGAACCAAAAACCTTCAATTCTGCTATTTATAGATATATTTTGCATGATTATCTTCTTATTTTTTATGTACTTATATGATGAAAATTTCTTAGCAATAGCTTTATTTCTAAGTGTTACAATTAGGCTTTTACTACATATAACTTTAGAAATTAAATCAAAAAAAATAGGAGCTAAAACTTGAGAATATTACTCACAGGATGTGCAGGCTTTATTGGTTATCATCTTTCAAAAAAATTATCTAATTCTGGCTTTAAGGTCATAGGATTAGACAATATCAATGATTATTATTCAATAAAATTAAAGAATGAAAGAATCAAGAAATTAGAAAGTACTGAAAATTTTCAATTCTTTAAATTTGATATATCTAAAGCTAGTCTTAATGAATATTTAAAAGATAAAAACATTGATTTAGTTGTTCATTTAGCAGCCCAAGCTGGAGTTAGAAGTTCCTTCAAGATGCCCCTAAATTATATAAATAGTAATATTATTGGAACTTTTAATATTTTAGAATTTTGTGCTGAAAAAAATATTGATCTGCTATATGCATCTTCATCATCAGTATATGGAGATCACATTAATAGCTCTTCTGAAGAAAAAGATTCCACTGAAAATCCTACATCTTTATATGCCTTAACAAAAAAATCTAATGAAATGATGGTTAAGATATATTGCGATCATTATGATTTAAATGCTGCAGGTTTAAGATTTTTTACAATATATGGAGAATATGGCAGACCTGATATGGCTTATTGGATTTTCACTGAAAATGCCCTTAATGGCAATAGTATTGAAGTATTTGGTGATGGCTCAACATTAAGAGATTTTACTTATATCGAAACAGCCATTGAGGCCATGTTTTCTATAATCAATAATTTCAATAAAATTAAAGGACATGAAGTGTTCAATATTGGCAATAAAGATCCCAGATCAATAAATGATTTATTAGAAATAATCGAGAATCATACTAATACAGCGCTTAAAATTTTTTTTAAAGATAAAGATAAATTTGACGTAGGAATTACATCTGCAAACACTAATAAATTTGAATCTTTATTTGGTGAACTTAAACATATTACTTTAGAACAGGGCATTTCAAATTTTATTAAATGGTATAAGGAATTTAAATGAGGGTATTTATTATAAGGCAAACAGCTGTAGTTCCATCTGATTATAGTGAACCAAAAGAATGGCGAGAAGTAATTTTTTTTAAGTGGGCAAAAGATTATTTCGGAAAAGCTGAATTATGGATATCAGATTTTGATCACTACTCTCTAAAAAAAAGAAAGAAGGTAGATTTTGAGGGCTCAGAAGGTGTGATAACTTTTAAAACCCCAGGGTACAGAAAAACTGTTTCAGTTTCGAGGTTATTTGATGCTTGGGTTTTCGGTATAAAAATATTTGCTGCAGCTCTTAATAGGTTTAACAAGAAAGATACTGTAATTGTAAATTTGCCAACTCCAGAATCATTCTTTGCTATCTCAATAGCTAAATTTTTTAAAGGTTTTAAGTTGATTGTTGATGTAAGAGATAATTGGCCAGATTCTTTTCCAGGAGAAGGCATAATTAAATTTTTTTTTAGTTTGTATGTACACGCTCTAAATAAAATAAGCTTTTCAATTGTTGATAAAGTGATATGGATGAGTGATGGGTTGTATAACAATCATAAGAATAAAAATTTACTTACAAAAAAGAACTTAGAACATAGAACTATTCCTAATGCTTTTAAAAAAGTTGATGTTACAAATCAGAGCTATCAAATAAATAATAATATTTTCGATAAGCCAGCAATTTCTTTTTTTGGAACTCTTAACACTCAGTTTGATTTGAGCCTATTAAAAGAATGTCTCGATAGTGATCCCAAGTCAGAAGAATTTAACTATATTATTGCAGGCGATGGAAGCGAACTTCAATACCTAAAAGAGCTCTTCAAAGAAAATAAAAATGTAATTTTTTTGGGACGTATTCCGTATGATTGTGTGCAAACTATAGCTAAAAAAAGTAAAGGCTTATTTCTGCTATATAGAGATCCAGAAAATTTTCTAAATCATATCACTAATAAAGTCCGAGAGTACGCTGAATTTCGAAAACCCATTATTCATAATTTAGAATCTAATATATTTACAATTTCAAAAAATAAATACCAGATTGGTTATTCATTGCATAATGGAAATTTTTCTGAGGCAATTTCAGAAATAAAATACAACAAAAACCCCGCAATATATAATATTGAAAGTCTAGATAATTTTTGTAGAAATCTATCGGACGATGTTTTGAAGAAAATTTTTTTAGATGAAATCATTACATGATCAATGATATATATTCTTTCAATGGCGTTCTTTAGGTTATAATTTCTAGTCATGAAAAAAATATTTTTGTCATTATTGATATCTCTATCCTTTATAATATTTTCACAATCAAATGAAGATATAAAAGATCTAGTTAAAAATAATCCTGAGTTAGCAAAAAATTATCAAAACGAAGTGGATTCTAATTATACGCAGATTATAGGAGAAGATACTTCGATAGATGAGTTGATAGAGAATGAGGATGATATCGAAATTGATAATGAAGAACCAAACATAGAAGAACCAAATATATTTGGTTTTGAATACATAAGCACAATTCCTAAATCAATTTCTTCAACTTCTGATCTTCCAGTTCCAAATGATTATGTGATATCCCTAGGGGATAAATTAAAAATTATTTTAACGGGTGGAGAGAAAGGTATTTATGATTTAACAGTAGGTATGGATGGCAATATATTGCTTCCTGATATTGGTTCAATAAGTGTTGCTGGTGAATCAATTAGAGATGTAAGAGAAAAGGTTGAGCAACTGATTGAATTATCATATGTAGGAACAAAAGTTTCAATAAGTTTAGATTCTCTTGCTGCAAGAAAAATAAATATTATCGGAGCTGTAAAAAATCCTGGTACTTATGTAGTAAGCCCATTTAGTACAATTACATCTTCTCTCGCATATTCTGGCGGGTTTGAGGAATATGCTTCACTAAGAAATATAATCGTCATAAGAGAAGGAGAAGAAATAAATTTTGATTTATATGATTTCTTAATTTTTGGTTCAAGAGGAAGTGATATCAATATTAGGCAAGGTGATACTATTTCTATTAAATCAACAAATAATTTTGTTGAGATTTCAGGCGCAATAAATAGGTCAAAGATCTATGAATATATGCCTCAAGATACATATTCAGACTTAATTGATTTTGCACTTGGATTAAGTAGATATGGTGACGATAAAAATATTACAGCTACTATAATTGAAGGTAGTAGAAAATTAACAAAAAAAGTAAGAAAAGATAGTTCTATTGATAAACAAAATTTAGAAGCTCTATATGTTGGAAATAACGTAAATATAAATATTCGCGATGTTTTTGTAGCAGGAGATTCAGTGACGTCTGGTTTTTATCAAGTGACTAAAGATGAAAAATTAGAGAAATTTTTAGAAAATCTTGAGTTTTCAAGTGAAATATATCCATTTTATTCCATATATGAAAGGGTTTCTGCAAGCGGGTTATCAAAAACAAGTTCTTCATTTTCTTTGTCTGATCCTGAATCTTATTCTAATTTAATGGCTTCAAAAAATACTACTCTATCTTTTTTTGGAAGAGATCAGATAGACTTGTTTAATTCCGATATACTTGAAATTGAAGATTCGTCCTTGCAACTAATAAGAAGTGAAGACTTAGTGTCTATATCATTGCCTGATAAATCTTTATCAATCCCTCTTAAAGGTAGAATAACTCCAAAACAAATTCATTTATTTTTTGGCTCATATAATGAAATTGATGAAGATAAAGTTTCAGTCATAACAAATCAAGATATTTTTACAAATGCATATGAAAGTACTTTTGATTCAGAAGATTTGATAGCTATTTCTTTTCCATCAGTTAAAGAAAATATTATTGAAGTAACAATTGAAGGTGAAGTATTGAATGCTGGGACATATTTTGTGCCTAGCTCAACGAATCTATCTGATTTATATACTTTAGCTGGAGGTCTCCGCAAGCAGGCATTCACATCAGGCATACAAGTATACAGAGAAGAAATTAAAGAAAAGCAAATTAAAGCAATAAGGGAGGCTAAAGCAGTTTTAACAGACGCTATGATTCATAAATCAAGCAGCATATCTGATAGAGGTATGTTGGATATAGAGTCAATTCTCCTGCTTTCAGAATTAACTGATCCAACTGGAAGGGTGGCTGGAAATTTTGATCCTAATTCTACAACTTCAAATTCTTTTGTGCTAAAAGAAGGAGATTTAATTTCTGTTCCTTCAATGTCGTATGAAGTTATAGTTCAAGGTGAAGTCTTAAATTCTTCATCTTTTATTTTTAATCAATCTATGAAATATAAAGATTATATTGAAGCAGCAGGAGGTTTCTCAGATTATGCAGATAAAAGAGCAGTATTCATAATTAGAGCAAATGGTCTGTCTGTAGAGACATCAAGTAGTATTTTTTCTGGAGAAACAATTATTTATCCAGGAGATACTATCGTTGTGCCTAGAAATCTTGACCAATTTGAAGCTCTTCCTTTGGTTAGTATGGCAACAAATATAATAGCCGATATAGCATTCTCAGCAGCTTCTTTAAATGCAATTTCAGATTAGGCTAGTATTTTTTTTACTAATAATTAACAATTTCATATTTTCAGATTCTATTAGATACAATAATCCCAATAATTATGGCGTTATCGGCCTAATAAATACTCCAACTGCTAGATTTTATGATGAATCTTCTTCAGCATTTACCATGTATAGAGGCGACCCAGAAAGCAGAATTACTTTAACAATGATGCCTTATGATTGGTTTGAAGCATCAATATTTTATACAAGCATAAAAGGAAGGCCTTATTTTGAATGGCAAGATTATAAAGATAAAGGCTTTAATGCAAAATTTCGTTTAAAAGCTGAAGGTAGATTTCCTGCAATAGCTATTGGTTTCAACGATATTAGTGGTACAGGTATATTCTCATCAGAATATATCGTGGGAAGTTATGGAATAGATAATATAGATATACATCTTGGACTTGGATGGGGTAGGTTGAGCAATGGACAATTCCAACAGAACAATCCTCTTGCAGATTTAGATAAATCATTTTTAGTTCGAGATAGCAACGTAGGACAAGGTGGAAATATAGGCTTAAAAGATTTCTTTTCTGGGGATAATGTAGGAATTTTCGGAGGTATAAGTTATCTATTTCATGATAATTGGCTGTTTAAGTTTGAACTTGACTCAACCGAGATACCTCTTAATGAGGGTTTCCCAGAAAGAAGCTCAGATTATAGTTTTGGTTTTGAGTATATTGAAAAAGATAATTTTAATGTAGCTCTTAATTATGAAAGAGGGGATTATGTAGGGATAAAATTTATATGGAAAAGCAATTCATTAAAGCATATCTCAAAACCTTATAAAAATAATAAACCCTATGAAGAAACTTCTGTTGGGAGGTTGAGATCTCTTCTAGATTTTAATGAAATTGAAGTCCAAAAAATTAGCAAATCAGATGATCAATTGATTTTAGATGTGCATGAATATAACTCTTATTCAAATCTGAATTCTCTTAATTCAAATATAAATAAATCGATTATTGATTCAGGTATAGATTATGAAGAAGTTTTGGTCAGGTATGAAATAAATGGTTTAAAGGCTAAAGAAATCGAGAAAGAAAGCTTTATAGACATTGATCAAAATAAAATTGAGACATTATATTCTAGAAAAAAAGATTCAAGATTTTTTTATTCTCCGGATCTTGTTATAAGACCTTTCATTGCTGGCAGGGAAGGTTTTTTAAAAACAGCACTCATGGCTGAACTTAATACTCAATATGTTTTTAAAAATAAGTTATTTTGGAGCACGAATCTGAAATATGCCTTATGGCAAGATTTTGATGACCTTTACATCCCTCCTGATGATACATACCCAAATCAGGTTAGGTCAGATATCAAAGACTACTTAAATAATTTTCAAGATAGGATCATTCTAGGTAGATCCCAACTAGATTTTTTTCATACCTTATCCCAAAACAATCACATACAGATATCTGCAGGTATATTTGAAGAAATGTTTAGTGGTTACGGCATAGAGTATCTATGGAACAAAAATAATCTTCCTTTTGCTCTTGGTTTTGAAACATTTAAAGTCTATAAGAGGGATTATGATTTGGCTTTTGGCCTATTAGATTATTCAAATACAACTGGACATATTAATTTTTATTATGAACATGAAGAAGATAGATTTCTTTTCCCCTTCTCTTTACACCTTTCTTATGGCGAATATTTAGCTGGTGATAAAGGTTATACATTTGATATATCAAGAAGATTTAAAAATGGAGTTATTATGGGCGCTTTTTTCACAAGAACTGATGTTACAAAAGAACAGTTTGGAGAAGGCAGTTTTGATAAAGGAATTTACTTTAAAATACCTATTTCTGGAGATTGGTTTAACTTTAAGTGGAGACCTCTAACAAAAGATCCGGGCGCAAAGTTAATTCGAAAAGATAATCTTTACCACTACCTAAGAAAATATAAAAATTAAGTACCTGTTCCTGTACCTGTACCTGTTCCTGTACCTGTACCTGGATCAGGTGTTGGTGCCGGTGTTGGTGCCGGTGTTGGTGCCGGTGTTGGTGCCGGTGTTGGTGCCGGAG